>Ga0335069_10002946_pt1 | contig 25961 bp, 23 predicted proteins | sample Lox_Sample_11_FD_206714 | JGI IMG/M metagenome (GOLD analysis project Ga0335069, IMG submission 206714) | Soil microbial communities from Loxahatchee National Wildlife Refuge, Florida, United States - Lox_Sample_1.1 | ecosystem: Environmental > Terrestrial > Soil > Wetlands | place: USA...
GGGGTCCCAGCGGTCGAGGTCGAACTTGTTCCCGCCCAGCGCGAAGCCGGGCTCTCGACTGCGCGCCCATGGCGCCAGGAACCGCCCGGTCGCAGGCGCCACAGGGTTGTTGACGATGCCGAAGGCGTCCGGTCCTTCGACGTAGTCGCCCAGGAAGAGGCGGGTGAAGTTGAGGCCGGCAGCGCTGATCGTCGCCAGGTAGCGCTTGTAGTCGAAGTCGGGGTTGACGACCGACCCGTAGTGTTCGCCCGAGGCCACGAGCACCGTGGGACGACCCCGCCACTGGAAGTAGTGCGGGTTGTCCGGGTGCAGCGCAAGGGGAGGTCTCGGCTCTTCCGCGGCGGCGAGGGCCGGAAGGACCGCGAGAGCCAGCGCCACGCAGACGGCGTGCCGGATGATCGAGGGTTGCATGGTGGCCTTTCCTTCCGCTACTCGCTCGAGCGCCCGCCGGACAGCACGTCGAGGCCCGCGCGCGACACCTTCACGTCGTCCTCGGAGGGCCCGCCGCTGAACGCGGCGATCAGCAGGCCGGCCCCGCCCTTGCGGACGACCCCGCCCTGCCAGCCGAACTCGCCGGTCAGGGGCTTGCGTGCGGCCGTGCCGCTGTCCACGAGTGTTGCCGCCATCTCGGACGCCTTCGCGTACGCGATGCCCAGCAGGTTGGCGCCGCCGTCGTTGCCCGCCGGCGGCTTCGTCATGTTGCCGACTACCGCCATCCGCGACGACCACGAGCGCACCGCGTCGCCCTCGGTCCACGCCACGACGGCCACTCCCTCGATCTTCAGCGCCTCCGCACGGGCCCTCATCGCCGCGAGCGCGCGCACCGCCAGATCGTCATGCACGCGCACGGCCTCGAAGTCGTCGAGCTCGTAGCTGCCCTGGCCGAACGGGCCGTCGGGCGCGCCTACGTAGAGCGCAAGCTCGTTCACGAACGCGGGCTCGAACGACGTACGCTTGCCGGCGCGGTCGAGCCAGCCCGGCCGCTCGAGCCGCGCGAACGGGATCGTGACGAGCCGCGCCGTCGTGTCGCCCTTCTCGGGCCGATAGCTCGCCTGCCAGAGGTCGTGGATGTTGTCGCCCTTTGCGTCGGCGACGTTGAACTGGATTGTGAGCTCGCGCCCGGAGCCGTCCGGCTTCAGCCAGAAGCGCACGGCGTCGAAGCCGGCGAGGTTCCAGCTCTTGACGATGCAGATCGCGGCGTAGTACTTGCCGTCGCCGGGCTCCGTGCGGTGCTCGAACTTCAGGGCGTGCCCGCCGGTCCCGCCTGGCCTCGCCGCGAGGGTCTGCCGCATCCAGTTGCCATGAGGCGGCTTGTACCAGGCCTTCGCGAGCGCCGCGTCGGAGGCGTACGACTCGAAGTCCTCGATCACGAGGCTCGCGCCCCTTACCGACGGCCCGTCGGCCTGCGCGAAGGCCGAGGTGGCGAGAGCGAGTCCGACGACGACCGTCCAGGGAGCCGTCTGCCTCATGGGGTCCTCACTCGAAGAGTTCCTGTCGCGGAGGGGATCACGTTCATCCAAGGAGCCGATAGCCCCGGGCCGGCACGGTGTCGCCGTCGACCGTGCGCGGCTCGGGAGAGAAGTTGCAGACGATCCCGCGACCGTTCCCGAACCGCGTCTCTTCGACGCTCCAGTCGTCCGCGCGGAAGCGGTGGTCGACCATCTCGGCCAGGCCGATCGCCGCGTGCCAGCGGTCGACGTGGAAGGTGTCGGAGAAGACGCCCAGCGGTTTCCAGCCGGGCGTGATACGGAAGTGCGGCAGGTAGCCCCAGAGCATGTCCTCGAGCCACCCCGGATACGCGGAGCCGCCGGTCACGCCGCCGTAGCGGGTGCAGAAGGCGGCGTCGTGGAAGACGAGGGGCCAGAGCGGGATCGACTCGCCCGGGACGCGCCGGTGGCGGTTCTCGAACCAGTCCACGTGCGGGATGGCGAAATCGGCGGCCTCCTCGCTGCCGAACAGTACGCCCTCGCCCTTGTAGAACGCCATCAGCTCGAGCTTGCGGCGCAGGTCGTCGGCCTTCGTGCTGAGGTGCCCTGGTTCGTACGACTGGTAGAGCTGCATGGCCGTGACGATGTCAACGAACATCGCCTTCGGGTCGAGCGTGCGGATCTTCTCCCAGTTGCGCCGCGCGTAGGCGAGGCTCGCGTCGGAGCGCAGGATGTAGGCCTGCCCGCCCGCCCAGATGCCGCCCGTCATCAGCTCGCCGTTTGCGAGGCGGTTGACCCCGTTCGGGAAGCTGGGCGTGTGCTCGTACATGTCCTGGTTGTTGTCATGCAGGCCCGCCAGCAGGTCACCGTCTCCTTGGAGGAGCTCGCGCAGCTCCTCCAAGGACCCGAGCGCCGGCGGAGGCGGCCACACGTCGGGGTGGGACCAGTCGTAGCCTCCGTCGATCCAGCCCGCGATCTTCAGGAAGCCGCGCGTCAGGCCAGCTGCCTTCATCTGCTCGACGAGCGCCTTCACCTGCGAGTAGCGGAAGTGCACGTCGAGCGACTCGTCGCTCGTCCTGCTGTGCGTTGGCACCAGCAGCTCCTCCGCCGTCCGTCGCCGCTGCCGAGGCCGGGCGAGGTCGATCCAGAAGGAGCGGCCGCCGAGGAGGCTCCGCAGGTTCGGGTTGCACCGCAGCTTCTCGTCGAGCGAGACGAAGAGGCCCTCTTTCTGGAACCAGCGGCGATAGGCCTTCGCGAGGCCCACGTGCCCGCCGCCCGTGAACGCGTAGCGGACGCAGTACGGGTGCCGCCACTTCCCGAGCGTGCGCAGGAAGCCGGGCGACACGCTGCGGCTCGCGAGCAGCGCGAAGGCGTCCTCGAAGCCCTCGTCGAAGATCGCGATCCAGCCGGCGTCGCCCAGGAGGCCTCCGACCCAGCGCATGTTGAGCTGCGTGAAGAAGGTGTGGAGGTGGCGCGGGAAGATCGTCCCGGCCTCGGCCTTGCGGACGATCCGGCCGAGCCCGCTCGGCAGCACGACGGCGTCGGACTCGATCGGCGGCGGGAACGCGAGGCTCGGGACCGTGTCGTCGATCTCGAGCACGCGGTAGACCAACTCGTCCTCGTCGAGCGCGATGTCGCACACGAAGCGGCCGACCGGCCGGCCCTGGCGGGCCAGCAGCGTGAAGCGCAGGTGGTCTCCGGCCGCTTCCCCGGCGAAGCGCCCCGGGTACTGCTCGGCGATCCCGCGCTCGCCGCGCAGCCAGACCTCCCCGACCTCGATCTCGCTCTTGTCCTGCAGCGCGACCGGGCCCATCGCCCAGGCGACACGGCGGGCCTTGTCCTCGATCGAGGCGCTGCCGTCGGCGAAGACGACGACCGCCAGGAAGCGGTTCTCAAGACGGCGCAGGACCGCAGGCGTCGGGCCGGCCGGCCGGTTGCCAGAAGCCTCGGCGGCCGTGGCGGCGACTCCCCGCAGCGCAAGTGAGCCGAGCGCGGTGCGACGGATGAAATGGCGTCGATCCAAGGTGGTCCTCCCCGGCCGGGGCGACAGCCCTCTAGGCCTTTCCCAGGAAGGGCGTGAGCATGCCCAGCTGGTCCTCGTGCACGTCGCACGACTCGAATGCGAAGGAGCGCGCCATCCCCGCGAGCTCGTCCGGTGAGCGGCCCTTCAGGCGACGCAGGACGAAGTCGAGCGCCGGCGCGTCGAAGTCGCGCCGCACCTCGCGCGCCCACTGCTCGCGAGTGTCGCCCTCCACATCCGTGCCCCCGACGAGCGCTCCCACTGCCGCGGTGAACGGTTTCTCGAGCGCGTCGTACTTCGCCAGGAAGTCGACGACGGGCGCGCTGTCGACGAAGCGCCGCCAGGGAGTGTCCTGGCGGGGTGTGAGCAGGCCCATGTCGCGCAGGTCCTTGTAGCACCAGAGCGCCCAGGCCCAGCCCTTCTCCTCGAAGATCGAGACGAGGTCGCGGGTGATCGCGAGCTGAACCGGGAACGCCTGCGCGTGCGAGCGGGTGACACCGAATTCGGCGGCGAAAACCGGGCGTGCGATCCGCAGCTCGTCGTGCTTGCCGTCGAGCGTCCGCTCGAGCGCCGCACGGTCGCACACGCGCCCGTCCACCGTTCCCGGGTACTGCGTGAGGCGCGGGAAGAAGGCGTCGTCGAAGTAGTAGTGGTGGAGCGCCGGGACCACCTGCGGGTCTTCGAAGAGCCGGTCCTGAAGGCTCGAGACGTCCTTCGCCCACCGGTTGGCGTCCAGCACGATTAGGTGGGAGGGGTCGACCGCCCGGATCGCCCGGATCGCCGTGAGGTAGTAGTCGTTGAGCAGGGCGACGTCGTCCGTGACCGGCTCGCCGATCAGGTTGTAGCCCAGGACCGCGGGGTCGTCGCGGTAGCGCCGCGCGATCTCGACCCACAGCGCGGTCGTGCGGTCCATGAACCCGCGCTGCTGCCAGAAGTACGTCTCGCCGTAGGCGCTGCCTGCGTTCTGGTCGCGCGCCTGCGCGCCCGCCGCCGCGTGCAGGTCGAGCATGGCCCACAGACCGTGCGCACGGCAGAGCGACACCGCTCGGTCGAGCAGCCGGAAGCCCTCTTCCCGCCACTTCCCCGGCGCGAGGTCCGACTCGAGCTGGCGGTAGTTGAACGGCAGGCGCACGAAGGTGAAGCCCTGCCGGGCGAGGAACGCCAGGTCGGCGTTGGTGACGTAGGACTCCGCCCAGGCCCCGAAGAAGGCGTCGGCCGCCGCGTCGCCGAGGACGCGCCGGAACTGTTCGCGGATCTTCCACTCGGTCCAGGGCAGGCCGATCATGTAGTCCTCGATCAGCATCCAGCCGCCGAGGTTCACGCCGCGCAGGCGCACCGGGCGGTTTCCTTCGAGGACCTGCCGGCCGGAGGCCCGAAGGATCTTGCGCTCCCGCCCCTGCGGCGCGCCGAGCGCGGGGCGGGCGCCGAGGGCCGCGGCCGTCGCGCCGAGTGTCGTTCCGAGGAAGCTTCGTCTGTCGATCATGGTGTCTCCTGATGGCTTGGCGCCGAGGCTCAGTGGACCGTGTGCGCGGCACGTCCGTCGAGGACGCGCTCGCAGCCGAGGGCACGCAGAGTCTCGCACCAGTGCTCTCGCTCTGTCTCACCGGCTGATGCGAGCGCCGGCAGGGGATCGACCGAGCCGTAGCGCGCGTGCTTGTGGCGGGCCGTGTCGTGGAACGGGAGGACCTCGACTTCGAGGCCCGGGTGGCGACCGGCGAGCGCGGCGATCGCGCGCAGGTGCGCGTCGTCGTCGTTCAGGCCGGGAACGAGCGGGCAGCGCAGGCGCACGGCGGCGCCCCGCTCGAGCAGGCGCTCGAGGTTCGCGAGGATCGGCGCCGCTGCGGCGCCCGTGAGCCGCCGGTGCGCCGCTTCGCCGGTGGCCTTGAGGTCGAACAGGACGAGGTCGACGAGGCCGCGGATCGCCTCGAACGCCGTCCACGGCGCGGCGCCGCAGGTCTCGAGGCAGGTGTGGATCCCCCGCTGCCGTGCGCCTTCGAGCAGGGCACGCGTGAACCCGGCCTGGACGAGCGGCTCCCCGCCGCTGATCGTGAGCCCGCCTCCCGAGCTGGCGTAGTAGGCCCGGTCGCGCTCGGCGAGGGCGAGGACTTCGGCTGCGTCCCACTCCCCACCCACGAGCCGCAGCGCGTCGAAAGCGCAGGCGTCGGCGCATTGGCCGCACGCGTCGCACGACTCGCGGTCGAGCGCGTGGCGTCCCTCGGCCAGCTGGTGCGCGTGCCGCGGGCAGGCCGCTGCGCACTCGCCGCACGCGACGCAGCGCTCGGCGAAGAAGGCCAGCTGCGGCCGCGGCGAGCGGGACTCGGGGTTGTGGCACCAGAGGCAGTGCAGCGGGCAGCCCTTCAGGAAGACGGTGGTCCGGATGCCGGGGCCGTCGTGGAGCGAGAAGCGCTGGATGTCGAAGACCCGCCCGCGCATGGGCTTGCTCAGTACAGCGTCCGGCGCAGCAGCTCGAGCTGGACCTCGCGCGGCAGGTCCACGAAGCGCTCGCTGTAGCCGCCGACACGCACGATCAGCTGACGGTACTTCACCGGCTCGGCCAGCGCCCGCTCGAGCTCGCCGCGGTCGCTGACGCTCACCATCAGCTGCGTGCCCCCGCGCGCGAAGTAGCCGTCCAGCAGCGACGAGGCCGTCCCGCCCCCGGGGCCGAAGAGGCCGCGCGAGAGCCGGACGTTGTGGGTCGCACCCGCGTGCAGCGACGGATCGAGGCGCGCCATGGAGTTCAGAAGCGCCGTGAGGCCGCCGTGGTCGGCCCCTGCGCTCGGCTGGTTGCCGTTCGAGACCGGCTCGCCCGATCGGCGGCCGTCCGCGGACGCACCCGTCCGCTTGCCGAACAGCACCGAGTCGCCGTTGTTCACGAGTACGACCAGGAAGCTGTCAAGTCCCACCCGCGCCGACTGCCTCTTTGCCGCGCCACAGACAACGGCGTTGACCCACGAGGCCATGGCGTCGGCCGCGTCGTCGTCGTTGCCGAACTTCGGGAGGGCCGCGAGGCGCCGTCTCTCTCGCTCGTGGCCGGCGAAGTCGGCGTCGAGGCAGGCGATGAGGCCGTCCGCGGACAGCCACCGCTCCTCGTAGACCGCCCGCCGGATGGCCAGCAGGCTGTCGGCCGCGCTGTTGTTGCCGAAGCTCTCGAGCGTCCCGCCGAGGTGGCGGACGCCGCCCGCGAGCAGCGGGCGGGCGCGCTCGAGGCAGTCCTCGTAGAGCAGGCTCAGCAGCGGGAAGCAGGCCTCGCGCGCGGTCTCCCGGTAGATCGTGGCCTGGGCCTGCGCCAGCAGCGCCACGTGGTGCTCGACCTGGCGCGCGAAGGCGTGCTGCAGCTCCTCGAACGTGGCGAACTCGCGCAGGTGGCCCAGGGCGAGACCGCGACGCTCGCCCGCGAAGCCGTCGCTGCCGTCGCGCAGCGTCACGTCGAGGGCCTTCAGCACGTTGAGCGCGCCGTCGGGCGAGCCGACGCTGCGGCCCTCGAGCACGTACTCGCCGCAGCCGTACGGCACGTAGCGCTCGGCCTCCGCGGTCGAGACGCCGAACGCCGACGCGACCGCGGGGACGTTCACGTCGTCGTTGTAGAGGATCGGGAACGTCGAGCCGAGGGCGACCACCTCGAGCGCCCGCTGCCACAGGCGCTGGGGCATGCCCTCATGCCAGCGCAGTGAGAGCTGGGGGATCGTGTTTCCCGCGCGCGCCTGGGCTTCGAGCGCGATCTCGGCGAAGCGATCGGCGTTCGCCTCGTTTCGCCGGCCGCGGCCGCCGATCACGATCCGGTTGTTGAAGTTGTCGCCCCGGGCCTGCACGAGCCGCCACAGTCCGACGAGAAGCTCGATCGCCTGCTCGTCGTCGAGGACACAGGACTCGAGGTCGCGCACGAGCAGATCGCCGAGCGCGACGTCGAGCCGGCCGTAGTTCTTCGGCAGCGCTACGAGGGCGTACAACCAGACGAGCTGGACGGCCTCGTGCAAGTGCGCAGGCGCCGACTGCGCGATGCGCTCGAGGCTCGAGGCGATCCTCTCGAGGGTGGCGGGCGCGGTCTCGCCTCCCGCGGCGCGCAGCTGCGCCCGCGCCTGGCGCGCGTAGCGCAGGGCGGCCTCGCGAACCAAGTGGAGACCGCCAGCGAGCGCGTCCAGGAACGCGACCTCCTCGTCGGAGGTGGTCTTTTCGCGGCGCGCGCGCAGGTCCTCGGCCAGGCCCGGCAGCCCGAGCCGGACCAGGCGGTCGTAGTCGAGGCAGGGGCCGCCGAGGCCGTACATTGGATAGGCGATCTCGTGGCTCGCGTAGTAGTCGTCGCTCGGCAGGCCTTCTCTCAGGCGGGCGGGGAACGCCTCGCGGCAGTGCCGGTGCGTGACGCGCTCTTGCCAGTACGCGAGCAGGGCACGGGACTCCTGGCGCACGTGCTCGGAGACCCCGGCGTCCGCGGCCGCGGTCTCAAGCAGCCCGGTCCGGCAGAAGTAGGCCGCCTCCGTGAGGTCGCCGCGCTCGGGATCGATCCCGACGGCCATGCGCCACAGGCGGCCGGCGTAGATGTCGCCCGGCCCAATTGGCATGAGCGTCAGCTCCGCCTGGAGGCTCAGGCAGGCCACCTCGCGCTGCCAGGGGTGAGCGCCCTCCAGCCGGCGATGGGTCTCAGTGAACTGCCGTTCGCGCTCCACCGAAACCAGGCGCTCAGTCGACTTGAGCGCGCCGTAGTCCAGTTCGGCGAGGGCGGTCGTCGTGCACTGGGTCATCGCTGGACGGCCTCGAGCGCTGAAGTTCCAGGGGGGCCGCGGGGCGCCCGGCCCGGCGAGCGCCCCGCGGCTGCATCCGACCGATCCGGGAGTCGTCTCCGGAAGGGAAGCTACAGCCCCCGGACCCCGCAGCTCAACGGCAATCTGGGGCCCGCGATTTCGTTAAGATGAGACTTGATATAGCAAGAGGTTCGGTTGGCACGCCATCGCCCCCGCCCTGCCGAAGACCGGGCCGTCGCCGCCGTGCGCGGCTGGATCGCGCGCGACGCCTCGCTCCGGCTGCCCGGCATCCGCGAGATGGCGGCCCGCGCCCACGTCTCACCGGTGACGATGTGGAAGGCGGTCCGCACCCTGAGCCGGGAAGGGCTCCTGCAGACGGTGCCCGAGCGCCGGGTGCTCGTGGCGCGCCCCGACACGCGGGGTCCCGAGCCGGCGGGCGCGCCCCGCCTGCCCCCGCCCGCCTGCCCCCGGTGGCAGGAACTGCGCGACGAGATCGCCCGCGACCTGCTCGCGCTGCGCTTCTCTACGGCCGCGGCCCTGCCCTCCGCCAAGGAACTGTGCGCGAGCTACGGCGTCGGACGACTGACTCTCGGACGGGCCCTGCGCGCGCTCGTCGTGGAGCGGCGCCTGGAGCGCGAAGGGCACGGATTCCGCCCGCGCCTGTCGAGGGCGCGCTCGAGGGAAGCGACGATCGTCTTCCTCGCCGAGCAGCCCGGCGGCGACGTGCTGACCGACCTCGCTCCGCGCTCGCTCGACCTGTGGCGCGCCCTGGAAGAGCGCTGCCACGCCCGCGGGCTGCGTTTTTGGGCCCAGCCCGCGGGAGAGCACCTCGCGGTCGCGCGCCGCGGGACGGCGGGGCCGCCCGAGGTCATCGGCTACGTGGTCCGCAACCTCGACCTCGCGCCTGAGGTCGCCGAGCGGCTGCTGTCTCGCCTGGCGACGCTGGGTCGACCGGTCGCTCTCGTCGACGAGGTGGGCGTGCCGAGCGAGCGCGAGTGGGCGTGCCGCAACAGCCGCTTCCGCACCTTCGCGATCGCCCACAGCGATCGCGCCGGGCGCGACGTCGGGGAGCGACTGCGGGACCTGGGGCACCGGCGCGTGGCGGTCTTCTCGCCGTTCGGTCGCGCCGCCTGGAGCCGCAACCGGCTGCGCGGCGTAACCGATGCACTGCGGGACGCGCGGCCGGGCGGCGCCCTCGAGCTCGTCTCGGATCACTTCCCCGACGACGATGCCTTGCGCGACGCGATCGCGCGCGCGCCGGGGCATCGCTTGCTGCTGGGCCGGACGGACCGCTTCCGGCGCGTGCTCGATCCCGGGCGTCCCGCGGCTCCGAACACGAGCCTGCCCGACCCCACCTTCCAGACCTTCGTCGCCGACGCGGTCACCGGCCGCCTGCGCCCGCTCTTCGAGCGCGCTCTCGCCGAGGGACGCGCGACGGCCTGGGTCGGCGTCAACGACACCGTGGCCCTCGCCGCCCTGCGTTTCCTTCGCGAGGCGGGCCTGCGGGCGCCCCGGGACGTCTCGGTGGTCGGCTTCGACAACACGGACGACGCCCTGCGCAGCGGGCTCGCGAGCTACGACTTCAATCTCGGCGCGCTCGCGGACGCGCTCGTCGAGCACGTGCTCGGCTGGCGGACGCGATCGGGCCGCGACCGGGCGCCAGTCGTCGAGATTCCCGGCTCGCTCATCGAGAGGCTGAGCCTTGCTCCCCCGGCCGGCCGCCCCGCGCGCTGAAGGCGAAGAACGCCGGACGGCCTACTGGCGTGGTTTCTTTGAGACGCTCATGGCGTCGCTTTGCAAGGTCCAGCGTCGGAAAGTGGCTGTCGTCCACGTCAAGGTGCTTCTCGCCAGCGGTGCCGAGAAGGCCCAGACGGTCTCCCTCAACTCAACCCGGAGGGTCCCAAGGGCAACCCGGATCCGCTCGCCGCGGCGAAGGACATCCGCGAGACCTTCGCCCGCATGGCGATGAACGACGAAGAGACCGTCGCACTGATCGCGGGCGGTCACACCTTCGGCAAGACCCACGGCGCCGGCCCCGCGTCCCATGTCGGGCCCGAGCCCGAAGCCGCCAGCATCGAGGAGCAGGGCCTCGGCTGGAAGAGCAGCTTCGGCACGGGGAAGGGCGCCGACGCGATCACCAGCGGCCTGGAGGTCACCTGGACCACGACCCCGACGAAGTGGAGCAACAACTTCTTCTTCTGGAACCTGTTCGGCTACGAGTGGGAGCTGACGAAGAGCCCGGCCGGCGCTCACCAGTGGACGCCGAAGGGCGGCGCGGGCGCGAGCACGGTGCCCCACGCTCACGACAAGTCGAAGCGCCCCGCGCCGTCCATGCTGACCACCGACCTCTCCCTTCGCTTCGACCCCGCCTACGAGAAGATATCGCGGCGTTTCATGGAGAATCCGGACGAGTTCGCGGACGCGTTCGCTCGGGCGTGGTTCAAGCTCACCCACCGCGACATGGGTCCTCGCGCCCGCTATCTCGGCCCGGAGGTCCCGAAGGAGGAGCTGCTCTGGCAGGACCCGATCCCGGCGGTGGATCACGCGCTGATCGACGCGAAGGACGTCGCCTCACTGAAGGCCAAGGTGCTCGCCTCGGGCCTGTGGGTCGGGCAGCTCGTCTCGACCGCGTGGGCGTCGGCGTCCACCTTCCGCGGCTCCGACAAGCGGGGCGGCGCAAACGGGGCCCGAAACCGGCTTGCGCCTCAGAAAGACTGGCCGGTCAACCAGCCGGCGGAGCTGGCGAAGGTCCTCAAGACGCTCGATGGCATCCAGGCCGAGTTCAACCGGGCGGCGGCCGGCGGCAGGAAGGTCTCGCTCGCCGACCTGATCGTCCTGGCAGGTTGTGCGGGCGTCGAGCGGGCGGCGAAGAACGCGGGCCACGACGTGCAGGTGCCTTTCAAGCCTGGAAGGAAGGACGCGTCGCAGGAGCAGACCGACGTGACCTCGTTCGCCGTTCTCGAACCGATCGCGGACGGCTTCCGCAACTGCCTCAAGGCGAAGTACGCCGTTCCCGCTGAGGCGCTGCTGATCGACAAGGCGCAGCTCCTCACTCTCACCGCGCCGGAGATGACGGTTCTCATCGGCGGACTGCGCGTCCTGAACGCCAACGTCGGCGGCTCGGCGCACGGCGTCTTCACGAAGCGGAAGGAGGCGCTGACCAACGATTTCTTCGTGAACCTGCTCGACATCGGCACGGAATGGAAGGCGGTCTCCGATGCCAAGGACGTCTTCGAGGGACGAGATCGCAAGACGGGCCAGGTCAAGTGGACGGGCACGCGTGTCGACCTCGTCTTCGGCTCGAACTCCCAGCTCCGGGCCCTGGCCGAGGTCTATGGCAGCTCGGAAGCGCAGGCGAAGTTCGTCCGGGACTTCGTGGCGGCGTGGAACAAGGTGATGAACCTCGACCGCTTCGACGTCGCCTGAGCCTCGCCGACGACTGACAAGGGAACTCGACCGGCGCCCGCGCGGGTCGGTCGAGTCCGCGCCTCCGTGCGCGGGGCGCTACGGCTTTGCGGGCGGCTCGAAGATCGGAAGAGGCGAGCCTGTCTCGGGACCCAGCGACAGGCCCAGGTAGCCGGCGATCGCCGGAGCGATCTCCGTCATGCGGATGACGCCAAGGTCGCCGCGACGGGCGAGGCCCGGCCCCAAGACGAGGAACGAGGAAGTCATCTCGGGGCGGTCGGGCGCGTAGCCGTGGTAGCCGCGCGATGGTGAGGGGTTCGACCACTCGCCCTCGAGGGAACCCGAAAAATAGAAGCCTGTGGCGGCGTCGAGCACGAACGCGCCTTCCTCGACGCCACCGAGCGACGCTGCCTCGGACGCGCTGAGGATGCGCTGCAGGCCGGAGGCGGGCTCGTGCAGCTTCGCCTCGAAGAGTGAGAGCGCGCGGCTCCGCGCCTCGGCGTCGTCCGGGTCCTTCAGGCGCAGGGTGGCGGTGCCTCCGTTCGCATGGAAGGACGCCCGCCAATCCGTCGGCTTTCCGTCGGCGCCGACCGTGATGAGGCCGGCCGAGCGCAGGAGCACGTTTGGCCGCAGCTGCCGACTCACCGGGAGAAAACCGTGGTCGGACACGACGACGAAGAGTGCGCCGCTCTTCTCCAGAGCGGCCAGCAATCGTCCGAGGTTGGCGTCCGCCTCCTCGACGGCCCGCAGGGCTTCGGGCGTCATCGGGCCGCGCTCGTGCTGCACGCCGTCGAGGTCGAACAGGTGGAGCAGCAGAAGGTCCGGACGATGGACGGCGAGAACGAAGAGCGCGGCGTCCATCCGGTCCTGCTCCGTGACCGGCCAGGCGAGAGGCCGGCCGCGCCAGTGGCCCACGTCGTCGACGAGGTGCGGTGTCGAAACCGCCTTCAGCAGCTTCAGGTCGACCTCGTGCCCCGAGCCGGGCCGCCAGAACTCGGGCAGCAGCCAATCCGCTCCGTTCCCCACGCTCACCGGCTAGGAGATGGTGGCGGTCGTCAACCAGCGGGCGCGCGCCGCCGACACCAGGCTGGGAGCGCGGACGTCGTCCGCGAACCATTGCCAGGCGCCGTTCGAGCGGCCGAGCGGATCGAAGATCTCGTTGCCGGCGATGCCGTGGACACGGGGCGGCACGCCAGTGATGAGTGTGGTGTGAGACGGGTAGGTGACGGACGGGAGGACCCCAACCACGCCGCTCGCGTAGACCCCTTCCCGCATGATCCACCGGAATGTTGGCAGGTGCAGGCCGAGTTCGTCGCAGCGACGGTAGTAGTCGGGCATGAGTCCATCGACCGATACCATCACTACGCTTCGGGCGGCGGGGACACTGTTGCCGAGCGGCTGCGCGGTGAGAGGCCCTCCCACGAGGACGAGGACCAGGACGAGGATCGCGAGTCGCCGCGTCAGCTTCTGCATCTGTGCCACCGTGCCCAACCAAGACCGATGCCGCCCTTCTATCACAGGGGCAACGCGTCCACGCGAAACCTGGCCTGGACGGCCGCTGGTTGGTGTTGTTCCCAGTCGAGGCGTCGTGTCCGTACCGCGTCCCCTCACCCTGAGCGAACGCGCCAGGCTCTGTGCGCTGCCCCGCGCTTCACCGGGTCACGCCAGCTTCGGCGGGGAGAGGAGCCCGACGGGCTCTGTCGAGTCGGTTATCAACCAAGTCATCAGCAAGCGCTTCGTCAAGATTCATCGGCGCGCACCTGCTGCTTTCATTCGTCGACAGCGCGCGAGACGACGTAGACGTAGCGCAAGGTCGAGGTGCCCGTGTTGACGACGTCGTGCTCGGTGTTCGGCGGGCAGTAGAGGGCCATATCCTTCTTGAAGGCCAACGTGTCGGCGCCGCTGAACCGCATCTCGCCCTGTCCCTCCAGGATGACGAGCATCTCCTCGTTGCCCTTGGTGCTGTGCTTCCCCACGGACTTCCCGGGCGCGAGCACGACCAGCCCGGAGCGCATGAACACCGTCTGGGGTGGACCTTGCAGAAGCGGCAGGTAGTCCCGCCCCGCCGCCTCCAGCGGGATCACGCGCGGCTTGGGCGAGTCGATGGGCCCGGCGGCGGCGCCACCGGCGCCGATCAAGAGGAGCAGGACGGCCGCGGAGGCCGTCCACGGCGACGCGATCCGACTCATCGGGAGCCTTTCTGGTCCGAAACGCTGTGGAGCGAGGGACCCTCAGTGGCCTGGCCAATCGTAGGAAAACAGGCGACACCGTAATAACGGAGGATATCACCCGGACGGACGGCCCGGCGCCCTGGATCAAACGGGCCACCGACGAATCCTGGCTGGAGTAATACCGAATGAAAACCGCAATGCGCCGCGCTGCTGTTCCTCGCCAATCGAAGCGCCGCACTCTCCGCCGACACGCCCGCCGCGCCGCCTCCGCCGGAGAGCCCGGGCGCTGCGCAGATGGCGCAGGAGCCCACAGAGGACCAGCGCGTTCGTGTTCACGAGGAGGTCACGGTCACGGCCCCCAAGGCGCCGCAGCAGCCGCGGGACGTCACGCAGACCGTCCGGGGCCTCGACGAGCAGCAGCTCTCGGAGCTGCAGGCGCCGCCCAACCGGAGCATCTCGGAGCTGCTCAGCTACCAGCCGCGTGTCTTCGTGAGCGCCCTCTCGCGAAACGATGCGAACTGGGGCTCGAACGGCGGCCCCGGACCCAAGTGAAGCAGCTACCTCCTCGACGGGGTGCCGATCGACGTGTTCATCGACGGCATGGGACTCGACCCGGCCGCGTTCCGGCGGGTCGAACTGCAGCGGGGGCCGGCCGAGGTGATGTACTCCAACCACCTCGGGATCGACTTCGCCCGGAACCAAACGCGACTCGCGGGGATCACTAGCTCGCGCGGGGGCGTGCGCCGTCCGTGTCATCGTGTTAATATTTCTGTCGCTAAAAACATACTCGTCGGTCGAAGAGGTCGAGGATGATCTTCGGTAGCACTCACCGAATCCGTCCCCAGGTCCGGAGCACCGTACTCGGCTTCCTCGTTCTCGTGGCGGGCCTCACCCCCTCGTGGGCCCAGGAGACTGCCATCAGGGGGCGCGTCAAGGACCAGACTGGGAGTGGCACCCCTGGAGTCACCGTGAGCGTATTCGACGAGGCTGGGCGGCTGGTCGCGCAGGCCGTCAGTGGGGAGGAAGGACGTTATGCCCTTCCCGCCCTACGGCCGGGGAAGTACAGCCTGAGGGTGGCGCTGAAAGGGTTCGAGCCTCTTGAGCGGCCGATGGCCGTCGGGGGGCCGGCGACCCTGGAAGTGGACCTCGACCTCAAGTTGGCGCAGCTCGTCGAGAACGTGGTGGTGACGAGCCGTGAGGACAGCCTTCTCCGCACCGCTGACTCGGCGGGCCAGGGCACGACGGGCGCATCGGATCTCGCAGACAGGCCGCTCCTGCGGAGCGGCGAAGTCCTCGAGACGGTTCCGGGAGTGATCATCACCCAGCACGCCGGAGGTGGGAAGGCCAATCAGTACTTCTTGCGCGGGTTCAACCTCGACCATGGCACCGACTTCGCCGTCTTCCTGGACGACATGCCTCTGAACCTCCCCTCCCACGCCCACGGGGAGGGCTACTCCGACATGAACGTGGTGATCCCCGAGCTCATTCAGACCGTCAACTTCGAGAAAGGCCCCTACTACGCCGACGTGGGCAACTTCGGTTCTGCGGGTGCTGCCCACATCCAGTTCTCCAGGTCTCTCCCGCAGGACTTCGTGAGCTTGCAGGGCGGGCAGTACGGCTTTGCCAGGCTCGTTCTCGGGGCCTCGACCCGCCTGGGGGCGGGCGAACTGACGCTCGGCGGGGAGGCTTCCCACGACGACGGCCCTTGGACTCACCCCGACGGATACTCGAAGTTCAACGGACTGGCCACCTACAGCCAGGGCGACGCCACGTCTGGTTTGAGCGTCACGGCACTCGGGTATCACGGTCGCTGGAACTCGAGCGACCAGATCCCAGCCAGCTTCGGTGCAACGAGCTTCTTCGGGACCCTCAACCCGACAGATGGCGGCGAGTCGGAGCGGTACGGCATCCAGGCGGAATGGCATCGTCAGGACTCCGCCTCCGCCACCCGGATCTCGCTCTATGGCTTCCTCTACGACCTGGACCTGTTCTCCGACTTCACCTACTTCCTCACGGATCCGACCCTGGGCGACCAGTTCGAGCAGCAGGACAGGCGCTCGGTGGCGGGGCTGGACCTGCGACACTCACGCTTCGGTAACTGGGGGGACCGTCCCTCGGAGCTGACCTTTGGATTGCAGGTTCGCAACGACTGGATCACCAACGGGCTCTACCAATCGGCGGACCGCGTCCGCGTTGACAAGGTCGACTCGGACTCGGGCATGATGCTCCCGGCCACGACCCAGGCGCACCGTTTCACTGACACGGTGGCCGGGGCCTACGTCCAGGCGAAGGTCCAGTGGACCCCCACGCTCCGCTCGGTCGCGGCGTTTCGCGCCGACCTCGACTACTTCGACGTCACGTCGCTCAGCAGTCCCGCGAATTCGGGGACTTCGCTCACGGTGCTGCCGAGCCCCAAGCTGAGCCTGATCGCCGGCCCCTGGGCACACACGGAGGTGTACCTGCAGGGTGGATTCGGGTTCCACAGCAACGACGGACGGGGGACCACCCAGACGATTCAGCCGATCTCGGGAGAAAACCCCTACCCCGATACTCCAGCCGAGAAGATCCCCGGGCTCATCCAGACCAAGGGCGCGGAGGTCGGCGTCCGCACGCTCGCCATACCTCACCTGCAGAGCACCGTCTCGCTCTGGTACCTCCACAGCGACTCCGAACTCCAGCAGTCCGGCGACACGGGCGGGACCGTGGCCTCCAAGCAGCCGAGCAACCGCTGGGGCGTGGAATTCGCGAACTTCTTCACCCCGTCGCGGCACGTCGCCCTCGATCTCGACGTGGCCGATTCGCGCGCCCGCTTCACCTCGATCGATGCCGACGATGCTGCGCCCTCGAGCCGAGGGGGGACGCGCGTTCCAGAAGCGGTGGGGTGGGTCGTCGCTGCGGGTGCGACGATTCACGACGTCGGCGGCTTCTCGTCGAGCCTGCGCCTGCGGTACTTCGGCCCACGAGACCTCACCTCCGACGGGCTCTATCGTTCGCGCTCCACGCTGCTGTTGAACGCCCAAGCCGCCTTCCACTTCCACCAGCGGTGGTCGGTGTCGGTCGAGGTCCTGAACCTGCTCAATCGTCGGGACCACGACATCGACTACGCCTACCTGTCCCGCGCGGCACCGACCGCGAGCCCGGCATTCGAAAATGTCTTCCACCCGGTGGAGCCGATCCAGCTTCGCGTCGGCTTCACCGCCCAGTTCGCCCGAAAAGGGAGGTAGTGTACTTACGCGGGTGGAGGAGAGCCGCCACGAGCAAGCCCCCGGAGGCGCCGACACCGGGGACTTCCCCGGTGCAGGACGACCAGCCTGGTCGCGGCGTTCTAGAACGCGAAACCCACTCAGAGCCGGGCGGAGCTGATCACCAGGCGTCCGTGCTTGACGCCCTTCAACCCGAGCAGGTGGTCGGCGAAGTGCCGCAGCTCCGGCGCCTTCCCGTAGGGCGCTAGCACGCCGAACGCGCGCGATGCTTAGCTGAGGTCCAGAGCGGCAGGCTGCACGTGGGCGAGCTCGGCGGCGATGACAGCCTCGTCGAAGTGACAACGGACACGCCGAGAAAGGCCGCCCCCATCGGGGATCCAGGTCCGGGGCGCAGGCGAGCAGGACATCGCCGATCCAGAACCAGCGCAGCACGAGCACGACACCAGCCTCGCTGAGGTTGTGGCCCCTTGGACGGCGAGACGTGAAGGTTTCGCGAGCGTCACGTTCCCGCGCCGCATCGCCGAGAATGGGGGCCGTGAAACGGGAGGAGCCGATGCGGGTCGCGGCCGCGCACCGCCGCCGCATCCTCGGACTGCTCCGCAGCGGCCTGAGCCGCCCGCAGGTCGCCGCCGAGCTCGGGATCGCCAAGCAGCGCCTCAGCACGATCCTGAAAGACGTGCCGCGAGACGAGCTCGAGGTGGCGTCGGGTAAGGTGCGCTGTCCCCACTGCGGTCTGTGGGTGGCGCCGCACGAGGCGGGTCGGCCGCGGCGGCACTGACAGGCGCGTCCACGTCGCGCGAAATCCAAGGTCCTTGCGGCGCGAAGTTCCCTAGACTCACGCCGGTCGAGGCCGAATCATCATGACGGTCGCCCCAGCGCCCGAACCCGGCGTGATGTTCGAGGATCTCGTGGAGGCGCTTTCCCGCCTGCCGTGGAGCCGACTCTCGTTCGCGCTCGTCCGCATTGAGCTCGCCCTGCGTCTGGGCCACGAGCCGCCTCCGCGGGATATCTGGGCCGAGTACGCGCGCCAATACCCCGACGCCGTTCGGGGTGCTCGGGCGATGATTGCCCTCGGCCTCATTGCCTCTTCGAACGCGAAGCCCACCGAGAAATCCCCTGACTGCGAAGCTTCGCTCGAGGAGATGGAGCTCGTTCCCCGCTGGTGGCACCGGCTCGAGCGCATCCGACTCTCGTTGGCCGGCTGATTCGGGTTCGCCATCTGGCCCGGACGGACGTTCGTTGGCGGTGTTCCAGCGAGGCTCGGGGGCCGTGCTGTGACGCTACGCCCTGCGCGGGCGCGCCAGGCCTGACGGCTCCCCTACGCTGCGCTCCGGCTGGACACGAGCCTCTCTCCTTCGCTTGGCTCTCTCCCCTTGCGGGCTCGTGCCCGCCTTGGCGCGCCATCGATTCAGACACCAGCCCGGCCTCCAGCATGCATTGCGGACTGAACGCTGAAGCCGGCAAGCACCGCAGCGTTGATCGCATGAATGAGCGCGCGCGGATCCAGCGCATTCCCGATGCTGACACCGAAGCCGACTGCGATGAACACCCACGCAATCGAGCCGGCGGTGCATACCAAGGCGAGTGTCCTGTCCCCAGGCCGGTTCACGCGCATCAGGTTCAGGGAGGCGAGGAGTAGGGCCGCGAGCGACCCCGCCAACGCCCACACGAGGACGTCGGGCCTGTTCGCCAAGGCCATCACCGAGCCGATCGTGTGCAGGAGCCCTCCCACCACCAGAAGCCACCCAAACGTCCGATCAATGGTCCTCATCAAGCTTCCCCCTGATGTCCGTCGAAAACCAGCGTTGCAGGGGTCCCGCGAACATCGGGGACAAGCTGGGAAACGACGCCCGCCCGGCTGCAGCCGGCGCCGAGACGGGCCGACCAGCCCGTGTCCCACGCGTGCACCACCACGATGGTCAGGCCCCTCGCGCTGCACCTGATCGAATACCGCCCCGGCGCCGGGCCGAGGCCCCGCCCCACAGCTACCGGCGCTCTACTCGCACTCGGACGTCAGCAGCCTCGGGTCGACCTCACCTGTGCAGCTACTGAATGGCGGCGTGTGCTCCGTACTGATCGAACCACTCCGCTATGCGGCGCGTGCGATCCGCCGCGTTCTTCGTCAACGAATGACCATCGGAGCCGTAGATGATCAGCGAGTACACCTTGTCATGTGACTGCATGGCTTCGGCGATGCGCAGCGCCTGCGTGACGGGGACCAGCTTGTCGGTACGGCTGTGCAGGATGAGCACCGGCACGTTGATCTTCTCTGGCCATAGTGCCGCGGAGCGCTCGTGGTAGTACTCGTCGGCCCGATGCTCGTAGTCTGGCCAGACCCTGGGCGCGCCATCGAACCATTCGTTTCCCTTGAGGAACCAGTCCCCGTGTATGAATGATCGCGTGTCGGCACTGAGCAACGTGGGACCGGCAATAACGGCGGCGGCTCGCACCGGGGCGCCACGCTTCAGCGCGATGTAGGTCATGGTTCCGCCCCGCGACTGACCCAACATGTAGAGTCGGCTGGGATCTACGACATCCATCGACTTGAGAGCCGGAACGAGATTCAGGACGTCATCCACCTCCTTGCCGCCCCACTCGTCGCGTTTGCCCGTCGGGCCGTGGAAGCGATAGTCGGAAGCAATGACTACGAACCCGTTCTCCGCGAGCTGCAACAGATCCACGAGGTAGAGACAGGAGTCGCCTTCCTGCTTGCAGGGAACTCCGTAGTTCCCGATTCGACCATAGTCTCCGGTCCCGCCACGATTGAAGATGATCGCCGGCCACTTCTGCCCAACAGGGTTCCTGGGCCGGATGAGCATCCCGCGGATCAGCAGACCGTCGCTCAGGTACCGAATATCGCGAACCTCGAGAGCGGTCTGAGCGCGTGCATGCTCATACACCGTCCGAGAGAGATAGCCATGTGCGAAGTCGTCGAGCTCGCCCCATTCCGGTAGCGATGGCCACGGCGCATCGCTCACGATCCGGCCGTCTTCCGTGTCCCCCCTGCCCGTGGCCGCCACACCTGCGAGTGCCGGCAGGGCGGCGACGGCGACCACGAGCGCTCGAGTGAACCTCTTCATCACTGTCTCTCCAGGGAAGTTCCCGCTGCGTTTGGACAGCCGGCTCTGGGTAGCTTCTGGCCAGCTGGAACGTCACGACGACGGCGACAGGCACGGGGCACACCGCAGAGCGATCAACGCCGGCGGAGTGTAGCGCGCGCAGCCGGGTCTCCGCCATATGACGTTCTCCACCCTTGGGTGACTCGACGGCGTACGTGAGGACCTCGAAGGTCTGAACGGGACCTGCTGCGCCTCGGTGTGGAGGGCCCGTGCGTCGCCCGCTGGGGCGAGGCCCTGCCTGTCGAAGCGCGGCGGCTCGCCCCGAGGGGAGGCGAAGTCAGCTACCCCTCAGCGGTGCCGAGGCGGAGGAGGCCACCATTCCATCGAGTTGAGCAGTCGCCTACTATCGCTGGTAGTACACGCCGGTCTTGGTTAGGCTCTGGGCATCCCAAAGGAGTACGAACATGCTTCGAGAGGCGGGGATCGCCCTGACCTGCGCCTTCTGCTCTGTGCTGCCCGCCGCCGCTCAGCAGCCGGCTCCTTCAGCCCCGCCAACCCCGCCGGTCGTGGGCGCCGAGTACGTGGAGATCACGGCGACACGCATCCCGGAGGCCCCGCAAGAGGTGCCAGCCTCCGTCACGGTCGTGACGGGCGACGAGTTGCGCTCACGCGGCACGACCACCCTGCGAGAGGCCTTGGCGACGGCCCAGGGAGTGGAGGTCGCGCCAGGGGCGGACAACGGGCCGGCGAGCGCCGTCGTCGAGCTCTGGGGCCTGAAGGAGTTCGACGCCTTCCTGCTGGTCGTGGACGGGGTGCCCTGGGGCGGCGCCTTCAACCCCTCCGTCGAGTCGATCGACCTCGGCAGCGTCGAGCGGATCGAGGTCGTGAGAGGGGCGGCTCCGGTGATCGTTCGCCGCCCGGGTGGCGGCACAACCGAAGCTCTTCGTCATCGGATCGGACGACGGCCTCCGCTGAGCTCGAGCACCTCGAGCTCTCAGCCGTGAGAGCCTGACAGGCTCGACTCTCATTCTTGAGAGTCGTCTCCCGGGTCCGTGGGCGCCAGGACGACGCCACCGTCGATGGTCCGCCAGCCGCCGGTGGCATCGTCCCGGCATTGCCAACGTCTGGATAGCCCGGCCTTGCCCTCGACCTCGCCCGCGCGCTCCCTACTTGTGAGGAGCGCGCGGGGGACGAGGGGATTCTTCTTCCTCCACCACTGCGCGCCGAAGACTGCACCATGGAGAGGGTGCGACGTTCGAGGCCCGCGACGCCCCAGACAGTCCCAAAAGAAGACGGAGGAGTTGGCCCTGCAAGATAAAGGGGGTAAACGCTGCCTTCCGCTCCGTGTCCACTCCGCGGTGCGAGAACGACTTGCAGCGACTACGGCGGGTTACCGCCCCGGCATCGGCCGATTGCCGCCATTCGCCCTCGACGGCCGCCGCCCTTTCCACGAGTGCGCGTGCACACGCACGTGCCGCTGCCTCTTGGCGGGTTCTGAGTCGCCGACGGAACGGAGGGTGCATACGGTGCTGAGCGAGGCGACTAGGGAGGCACTATGGCCCGGGCACCAGGACCTTCAGCGGACGTTGGGGCTTCCGCGACGGCGCGGCAGGGGAGCCCGGTCGTCACCTCGGCGGCGGGCGTTGAGCCTGCCCGGCTGTGCCCGATCGCCGCGAAGATCGGGCACCGTCTCTCCCTCGAGATCGACGCCTACGCTGACTCCCATGGGATCACCCGATCCCGCGCGGCAGCCATCTACCTCGACATCGCCAGCGAGACCCTCCGGGAGCGCGAAGGCATCCCTGGCGGCCGGGCGGACGAGCTCCTCGACGTCCTCGAGGCGTTGCGCTCGGCCATGGACATCCTGGGGCCGCCGGCCCTCGGTGTGGTGAGGCTCCTCGCCCACTGGGCGACCCAGACCGGCGGGCTCAAAGTGGACGAGGATGAGTTGCTCGCGGAAGTACGCACGGTCGGCTCTGAGGAGTGGGAGCAGGCGGTGGCGGAGGCCGAACGCACCTGCAGGGAGATGTCGCAGCTCGTCGAGAAAGCCACTCAGGCGGGCGACTGAAGACGGAGACTCCGCTAGACTCGCGCAGGCGGTCGTGCGAGGCCGGGTTCTGGGTCGCCCGTTGACCGGGTGACCTGGGCCTACTCTTCAGGTGGACGCAGGCGAATGCGAATGCTTGTCCTACCGGAGGTCTTCGTCGTCCTGGCGTTGCTCGGGGCGGCATTCGCCATGGCAGCCCTGCCGTTCTTCCGGAGCCCGCGCCAGTCGCGAGGGAGTCCTTTCCCCGGTCTCGTGCCGCACCCAAGTCAGCCGGGCATCATGCTGTCATTCACGGCGCTGTCCGCCTTCTTGTTGGTGCTGACCCTGGCGCGGTTTGGCGTCTTCGTGCCGGTAGAGGATCCCCTCAACGGACCGGGAAGCCACTCCCGTGTGTCCCGTGCTCCTCGAGGCGTCGAGGTCCGCATCGTGGAGAGGAAGCGGAACGAGACACGTCGGTTCAGCTATCCCCACGACACCGCCGACCTGACCGTCGACGCGGCGCGGCGTGCCGCGTCGACTTCGGCCGACGATCGTGTCCGTGGGGTTCGAGACCTGGCATGGTGGACCGGCGTTTGCCCCAACTACGCTCCCTTCACGCTTGTACGCCTTCGTCGGTCGCTGCAGGACCCGAATCCAAGGATCAAGGGCGCCGCGGCGATCGGGCTCGGCTCAATGGGTGGCCATGGCGCAGCAGCCATTCCGGACCTGCTTGCCGCCCGCGGGACGAGCGTGCGGTACTTCGACTACTTGGTGGCCGAGGCGGTCTTCTTGATCGAACACGGCTCTCGCTGGGCGCCCGCGCCCGAATGCGAGGACGTCCCCGTCGCTGAACTGGAACGGCGAGCCAAGCAAGCCCAGGCGCCCTAGGACCGCAGACATGTCACAACAGCTGCTCGAGCTCGAAAGCGCACTCGGCCGCGGCGACCCGGTCGAGGTCCGCGCGCTCATCAACTGCCGGTGCCGACATCCGCTACGTCCGCGAGCACGGCTACAACGCTCTCATCGACGCGGTCCATGGCCGAGACGTCTACCGGGACGAGCGCTTGCTGGACGTTCTGAAGCTGCTGATCGCGAGCGGTGTCGATGTCAACGCGGTGACCAGCTACGGAAGCTCTGGGCGCGGGAGGGCTTTGCGTCTATGTCAGATCTGACATAACATGGCGAGCGTGGCCAGGAGGGACAAGGCGCTGGCCTGGCTGCATGGGGAGGTGCGGACCCCTCCGTTCAGCAAGGCCGGGCGGATCGAAGCCGGCTACCTCCTCCGGGAGCTTCAGCGGGGAAGGTCGCTGTCGATGCCACACTCCCGGCCGATGCCGGAAGTGGGACCGCGTTGCCACGAGCTGAGGATCGTCGACGAGGGGGTCACGTGGCGCATCATGTACCGTATCGACCTCGACGCGATCGTGATCGTGGAGGTCTTCGCCAAGAAGACGGCCCAGACGCCGGCATCCGTGCTGAGGGCATGTCAGAGACGGTTGAAGGAATACGATGATGCGTAAGAGCAAGCGAGAGCGGCTGGAAGCGAAGGGTTGGCGGCTCGGGACGGCCCAGGAGTTTCTCGGGTTGTCGAACGAGGAGAGCGCCTACGTCGAGCTGCGAGTACGGCTGGCGGACAGCCTCCGGCAGCGCCGGCAGAAGCGGAACTTGAGCCAGGTCGAACTCGCGAGGGTGGTCCACTCGAGTCAGTCGCGTGTTGCCAAGATGGAGAGTGGCGATCCGACCGTATCTCTCGACCTGCTGATCCGGTCGCTGCTCGCGTTGGGTGCCTCGGCGCGCGACATCGCCCGAGCGATCTCCGGGCAGCCGCTCGCGAAAGCCAGCTGACCGACGCTGGTGTGCCTGGCATTCAGCCGATTGACGAAACGTCGGGACTTGGATGGAACCCCCGAGGTTCCGTCCGCCGCCGCCGTCCTCCCGATCAAAGACGTCACGTAGGCGTTCAGTTGCCGAAGGTGAGGCGGGCCAGCTCTTCCTGGAGCGCCTCCAGCTCTGCCTCGTCCGTGGCTCGGGCCAGCCGGCCCGCGACTGCGAGGAAGTGCTCACGCTCGCGATCGTGAGCGTCGAGTCCGACTCGGATGAGATCCGCCATGGCACGGCTCGTACTCTGGTTGCGTGCGCGAGCAAGGGCCTTCACGCGCCGGAGCACGACCGGAGAGAGGCCGACGCTGAGGCGGACCTGTCGGTTGATTCCCACCGCTGGAACCTACACCAGCAGCCGGAAGATCGCACCAGTCTTGCCGCGCGTACATCCAAAACTCGCTAGCTGCATCGTCACGCGACGGCCTGCTCGGGCTTAGGCTGGCCAGAGTCTTCCTGCGCCTTCTCCCGGATCAGTGCCTCGACGTAGTCGGACCAGGCGGTCAGCGCGGCTCGGATCTCGGGCAGACGGTCGAAGCGGTCGTAGATCCCGGTCACGGCGATGGTGCCGGCGATCGCCTTGTGGCCGAGGATTCGACTCACCGTGCTCTCGGAGGCCCCCAGGCGGGCGCAGCCGGTGGCGCAGGTGCGCCGCAGGTCGTGGAGCCTGAAATCGAAACCGGCGGTCTTCCTGACGAACTCGGTCCAGCGAGCGGGATTGTTGGCGAGCGATGCGCCCCGCTTGCCGACGAAGACCCAAGGAGCCTTCCCGGTGACCGGCCGCAGGTCCTTCAGGATGTCGAGCGCCAACGTCGGCAGGGGGACGACGTGCGCGCGGCCGCCCTTGCGGAACATGCCCGGCACGGCCCAGGTCTTCGCGTGGTCGTCGACGTCCGACCAGCGCATGTTGAGGGTCTCGCTGCGGCGGGTGCCGAGGAGGAGCAGGAGCTTGACGGCTCCAGCCACGACGAGGCGCGGCACCTTCTTCCCGTTCTCGAGGACGGGGTCGCTCGCGCCGGCCGCGATCTCGTCGAGTGCCAGCCAGAGCGTCCTGACCTCCCCGTCGGCGAGGATCCGCTCCCGAGGCCGCTCCGGACGGAGGCGCTGGAGACCGGCGGTCGGGTCGCGCTCGATCAGCTCCTCGCGGAGGCCCCAGCGGAAGGCGGCGCGGACGAGGGCAAGGACGCGGTTGGCGCGTATGGGCGTCTTGCGGGCGATCCCCTCCAGGAAGGCGCGGAGCTCCCCGCGAGCGAGCTGGGTCGCAGGCTGCGAGCCGATCGCCGAGCCCTGGACGGCGGCCTTGAGCGTCCGGCGGTAGTCGCCGTTCGTGGCGGCGCTCCGGCGGCCCTCGCCGGCGTCGATGTACTCCTTGACGAGAGAGGCCACCGTGAGGGCCTCGCGCGCCTCGCGCTTGCCGGTGGCGGGGTCGTCTCCGAGTGCGGCGTCGCGGAGGGCCTCGCGCGCGAGCTGGCGGGCGTCAGCGAGCGTCAGAGGGGGCAGCGTGCCGAGCGTGGCGCGCCGCAGACGTGGACCGACGCGGTAGAAGACGCACGCCGTCCGGCGGTTCTTAGGGGTGACGCGGATGCAGAAGCCGGGCAGATCTTCGTCGAACAGCTCGAGGCGGCCGGACTTCGGAAGACGGATCGAATCGACGGTACGAGCGGTGAGCTTGACGGTCGGCATTGACGGCTCCGCAACGTGGGCGCTGATCGCGAGTCAGCACGTCCTCGGGGTAACACCGGGGGTAACAACGCGACAGGAATTAGCCGGTACACCACGAAACTCATCGAAGCACATTTCAACCGCTAACAGCAAGGGTTTCCTGAGGGTTGTCGGTTGCAGAGAGTTCCGCGAGGGTTCACGGAATTCCGCCCAGTTGCGGATTCGTAATCAGCAGGTCCTCGGTTCAATCCCGAGCGCCGGCTCCAAGCCCCACAGTAACTTAGAGCGATCCAAGACAAGAGGCGCTTCGGCGGAATCGCCCCTGGGTTGCAGCTGGGTTGCAGCGCGATCCGGCTACATACCCAGGAGTCGAG
>Ga0335069_10002947_pt1 | contig 25957 bp, 24 predicted proteins | sample Lox_Sample_11_FD_206714 | JGI IMG/M metagenome (GOLD analysis project Ga0335069, IMG submission 206714) | Soil microbial communities from Loxahatchee National Wildlife Refuge, Florida, United States - Lox_Sample_1.1 | ecosystem: Environmental > Terrestrial > Soil > Wetlands | place: USA...
TGCCCCATGTAGTGAGAGCAGCAATTGGCGCCCTGTTTCCGGAACGCCGTCGTCCGATTTTTGCAGACGTAATTGCCGAAGCGAGCCGCTCCGCGTCCCATCGGATAAATCTTCGATCCGCACTCCCCACAGGTTAGGAAGCCCGTGTAGAGGAACTTCTTCGCCATCGTGCCGGACGCGCGGAGCCGTCGATCGTACTTCGCGGAAATAATCGCTTGAGCTTTCGCGAAGTCGCTTTCCGAGACGAGCGGATCATCGATCACCTTTATGCGGATGATCTCGTTCGCGTCGCGAGCGATCTTCTTCCGATAGCCTTGTCTCGCGTCCGCTGAGTCGATCTTTCCCGCGAGGCTGGAGTCGACCTTCCGATCGACCACCCTCCATCCGATGTAGATCGGATTCGAGAGAATCTTTCGGAGCGAGCCCTGGGCGCATCCGACAACTTTCGAGAGCTTCGCATAGTTGTGTTCTCCCGCGAGAAGCATCTCGAACGCTTTCCGGACGCGGATCGAGTCCGCCGTGTAGTGCCATCCGCGCTCCTTCGTGTACCACACTCCGCGAGGACAAGCGACTTCCGCGTTGGTCGGACACTTTCCCTCCGCGCGGGCCCGCTCCTTCGAGAGCCAAATTTTCCGCTTGAACTCTTCGAGTTCCTTCGCCGCGAACTCTCCGAGGAGGAGAGCCATAATCCGGTGCTCCGACTTCGTGAGATCGAACTCGCCGGAGGGGAGGAGGAGCCGCGTCTCAGTACGGATGAAGATCGACAGCAGAACGTAGTCCGCCGGATCGACTGGACGGACTACGCGGGAGAACTCGCGAGCCGCGACTCCGTAGCAATCCGGCCGTTCCATGATCGAGAACATCCTCTTGTACTCGGGCGACTTCATTACGCTGGTTCCCGAGACGTCTTCGACTTCGATCCACCACCCAACGACCGCGCCGTTCGCCCGGGCGATCTCCTCGATCGTCGCTTTCTGTGCAGGTATCGAGTGACGATCCGCTCCCGCCTGGGCTGCCGTTGATACTCGGATCACGCCGACGATCTTCCGCGTCCGCTTCGAGTCGCTCATCGTCCGCTCGCTTTCTGGAGTCGCGGACGTCCTCCGAGCTTCCCGTTCTCACGAGCCGCGCGAGCTTTCGCTTTCGACGTCGAGCGCCCTCCGACTCGTCCTCCGATCTGTCCGAGCGCCGCCATTTTCCGGTTCTTCTGCATCCTTTTTCGCCTCCCGCTTTGGGTTATTACTGCGCTGCTAATATCCCAAAGCGGAAGCGGGCTGTCATGCAATTTCGCTTTCGGTTTCCCGATTCGGGAGTGATCTCCCGACGAGCTCGCCTGCCAGTCGCCGAACTCGGCAGGGCCGCTCGCAAGTTTCGTGTGAGTCGATCGCGTCGCGGATTCCGAGGAGGAGTTGCTTCCGACGTGTCCCGATCTCCAGGAGCAGGTCGAGGACTCCGCGACGCTGTTGGGCATCTTCCGAAGTGGTATCCATCTAACTGCTAGTTCTCCCTTGTGGCGTTCTTGCGCGGTCGTATTGTGTTCGATCCTGTCGCTCATCTTTCGACCGCGTCGCAAGATGGTAATAACGGATGATTACCTTGCTCTGCAAGCCAAAAAATCGAAGTCCGAACTCTGTTTTGTGGAAATCCACCCTTCGATTCTAACGACCGTTCGACGTTCGTGCTATCCAAGCCGCGTCACTATGGTGTCTCACGCGGACCGGGTGACGAGCGTCACCGTTCAACGTGATAAGTGGATCTTTCGCGACTTGGAGCTCGTCGAGTTTACCCGCTTGGTTCGCCGCTGTACCACGTTCGGGGTAGACGAGGCACCGCCCGAGAGGACTCCTGAGAGGAAGACGTCGAGGAGCTGCGCGACGGAGTCGATTGATTGGCGCAGGGATTTGTCGAAAGGAACCACGCACAGCAGTTCGAATCACTCTTCGGAATAACCCATCGGCAACCAGCCTGTAAACACTGACTTATTCGCAGCGACCTGTAACAAATGAGCCATCTCGGCTACTGAATATATGAGAGACAATTTAAGTCTCGACTCAGACCTCAACAGACGGGGTCACAAACCAAGGAGAAACGAGATGATCGAACAAGCACAAGAAGATATCGACATTCAAAACCCAACGTGGGGTGAGGATGCACCGAAAGGTGGGAAAGTCGTCCTCTCCCGAATCATCAAAGAAAAGGCTACTGTTCCGCTCTTCTTTGGTCAGACTCTCATCACATCGCTCCGCGACATGGGGTACAACAGCACCACTTCCGCATTGTGTGAACACGTAGACAACGCAATCCAGTGGGGCGCAACCGAGGTGAGGGTGTATTTTTCTCAGACAGGCCGAAAAGGAGACTACAACACCGACGTCCTCGTTTTCGACAATGGCCTGGGGATGGCACCTAACGTCCTCAAAATGGCGACTTCTTTCGGCGGATCGATGGTCTACGGAAATCGTTCCGGGATCGGCCGCTATGGAATGGGAATGAAGACTGCCGCGCTCAGCGTGAGCCCTATCATGGATCTTTATTCCTGGCAAGAACCGTCGGCGATCTACAACATGACTCTCGACGTTGAGGCCATCGGAAAGGAGCGAACCAATCTTATCGAATTGCCCGATCCAACCCTGATTAACGAGTTGCCGACTGAACTGTCCGACATTTTGACAAAGCCACTCTCATTTCCGACACGCCACGATGAACAGGAGTTGTTTGCATCCGATGCAGACGATCTCAAGGAGCGACTTGGCAGGTCTGGAACGATTGTCTTCATGCCGGGATGCGATAGGCTCACATTCGCTAAGGCTCGTACTCTGTGTGAACACGCCGTGAAGGAGATGTCGCGAATATATCGAAGGTTCTTGGCGAAAGGGTTGAGACTGTTCGTAAACAACCGAATTATCGAACCGTTCGATCCAACCTACTCGATTCCGAACGCAAGGCACGCGAAGCTGCTGGACGTGCCAACCAAGAATAGTCGCCTTGTAGTCTCGAAGATCGTTCGAATCAAGCGCAAAGATGGCCCGCATGACGGCGACGAAATTGCTGCAACCGAGCCGGTGACAGTGCGTCTGTATGCATTGCCAATCGAAGAGTGGGCCCCGTTGCCTCAAAAAGTGAAGAAGAACGATCTGCGAATATACGATGACCACACCGTCTCGTTCGTTCGCAACGACCGCGAGGTGTTTATCGGCACTGTGCCTGAGATCGCTAAACGACACGGAGACACCAACTGGTTCCGAGTTCAGATCGACTTCAGCGGCGCCCTCGATGAAGCATTTGGCGTGGCCGCCAACAAGCAAGGCGTCCGTCCAAAGGACTACGTCTTGACTGAAATATCGCGGGAGTTGCAGGGAGAGATCGGCGCAGTTCGGGAACAGATCAAGCGTTACCAGAGCGAACAAACCGTTAAAGCGCAAGGTGGCGGACAAACGCCAGGGGAGAGCCGGGCTGAGGAAGCCGAGGGTTTACAGACAAAACCCTTCCCGGACGGCCCTGCCCCGCTCACGGAAGAAGAGCGTGAGCAACTGGATTCGAACCTCCGTACCCTTGCGATAGTGCTCAAGCGCGACGAGGAGACCGACGAAGAGGCATTCCAGCGTGTCAAAAACTCAAAGTACATCATCCACTACAAACATGATGAGTACTGGCCGTTCTACCACGTGGATCACCGATTTGGAAAGGTCATTCTCACGATCAATACTGCTCATGCATTTTATGACCAGCTATATCAACCACTAAGTGACGCCGCAATCGCTTTGGCCGTCACGAAGGCGGAGAATGCCCCGATAGATCAGCCAGAGAAGGACGAACCTCAAACTTTTGAGGGTGCGCGAGACGCGCTGATTGCCCTACAGTTGATGCTGCTATCACTGGCACGTACACAAGGCTCGATGTCGGTTCACGATCCGGACCGTTCGCAACTGTTCGACCAGTTCCGCAAGGAGTGGTCTGCTACGTTCCAGACCCAACTTACTGCACCATGAGGAAAAGAGCCTGGCGGTTTCCCGCCAGGCTCTTTCTTTTTAGTTGTAACATCACGGCATTTCCGGCTACTATTCAGTAGTAGTAGCAATACAGGCGGGTTGACCGCGCCGTCAGGCCATAGGGCACAAAGTCCCAGGACTCACAGCCGGTTGATTCATAACCAATAACCTTCAACACATTAGCGTCAGGGTCGCGACATCGATCGCTGCCCACAGACCAGGAGACGAAATGAACGATCCTCTCGAATACCCGTGGTCCACCTACCTTGAACTTCAATCAAAGTTAATGCACAGCCACACCGTCTCTGGCGTGACCAACGCCATGGAAGATGGACTCAATCATATCCTGCAAACAATCGAGGCCACTGCTGTCCCATCTAAGTCTGCCGAGTTGCAGTCACAGGTTGACACGAGAATGTCCACCTCCGCATGGAATGAGCGCAACCATGCTCGGCTCCGGAGGAAATTTGCAGGCGATATCGCCAGATCGGATAAAGCTGAGAGTGGGATTTTCGCATTTGTCAGAATCCGTGATATCGCCGACTTTCTCGGCGCAGCAGCATCGAAACTCCTCAAGGCGATCGCTGACGGTTGGACCTATGACCAGATCAGCAGGGCCGAAGGCGGCGCAGGCGGCCAGCTGCGAACGCGAGTATCGCGGTTAAGATCACGGCTGCGGAATCATTGATCCTCCGAGAGCGCGATCTCGTCCAGCGCAGCGGTGAGGATCGCGTCATACAGCTTCGAGGGATCGAAAACCTCCCGAGAGTCGTCAGTCCTGAGATTCTAGACTAAGTCCGGACTTCGAAATTCGCTAGTGGGAGCCCTTTTCAGCGATCGGATCGCGGGGTGATCGAAGACGTCCAGGAGGGGTGAACGCCGCGTCCCTGGGGTATCCTGGACGCGGCGCTATAGCGTAGGACGCGACGCTCGCTTCTAGGGAATCGCGGGGACTCCGAGCTTCGCGGGTTGAGTCTTGAACGCGCCGATGATCCCGCCCGCTAGTTGGTTCGCTGCCTGGATGCTTTCCGCGTCATTCGGATCGAGATCATTCGCCGCTCCCGTCGCCGCGACAAGAGCCGTCGCCGCGAGCTCCGTCTTCGACTCCGTGTCCTTGTTCGCGTGGATCGTCTCCACGGTTTTGATTACTCGCGGAGCTTCCGCGAGCAGTCCGAGAACGAGCTTCTTCCAATCAAATGCCATAAAATCCTCCCTGTTGTTACCGCGTTATTGCACTATTTCCCGCAAAGCACCTTGCGGGGGCTGATCGAGTTCCGCCTTGAGGAGCTCGACGATCTTCGAGAATTCTCCCCATCCCTTGAGCCCGCCATTGACGCGGCGCCGGACGAGCTCCCACTCTTCCGACTCCGCCGCTTCCGCGACGCGATGATCGCGGAAGAAGACCGCGAAGACCTTCGCCGCGATCGCCGGATCGAGCGCGAGATCGGGGTTCTCCTGGAGATCGGCTCCGATCTCCCGTCCGATCGCACGGTAGTTCGCGCGTCCCGTGATCTGTACGAATCCGCGTCCGCGATATCGTTCGCCGTCTCCCGCCTGGACGTTCCCGAGATCGGAGCGTCCGTCGTATAACTTCGCGAGGTACGCCGCTCCTCCCCGCTCCTTGCAGGGAGAGAATGATCCCGTCTCGACCCCGATCGTCGCGAACGCCGCGACGAGACAGTTCGGGGACGCGATCCCGAACTCGACGAGCGCGTTCTCGACGAGCGGCCAGTTCGTCGCGACGTTCAAAGGCGGAGCGGGTTTCCCCGCTTCGCGGAGGATCGCTACGAGCTTCTCGATCGGGACGTTCACGGCGTCGCCGCTCCTGGATGTTCGAGAATCATCCGCTTGTCATGGGTTTCGAGTTCCGTCCGGACGCGCATCTGTTCGGACTTGAGTTCGCGGAGAGCTTCGATTACTTGAGCGTAGAAGACGAGATGCTCGTCCCGCGTGAGCATCTTCGACATTTGCCCTTCGAGGACGACGATCCGCGCGTCCTGGGCTTTCTGATTCTGGACGACTTCGGAGAGGATTCTGTATTGGCTTTCGAGGACGGCGATCCGCGCTTCGTGGCTTCCCGCTTCACGCGTCGAGGAGATCATCCATCCGGACGCAAAGAGTAACAGTCCGCCCGTGATCCCGAGGAACCATTTTGCGATCATCGATGGTGTCACGGAAGAAGACTCGGCCAGAGCTTCGACAGGATTCATCGGTATTATTCCTTCCATAAAAATCAGCCCATTACGAAGGAGTCGGTCGTCCGCGCGACTCCCGACACTCCGCTGTTAACTGGAGTGATTCGCAGCTGCACCGTCTTCGTCGGATCGACGTCGTCCGCGATCCGCTGCGCGTGAGTGTATGTAAAGCTCGTCCCCGTGATCCCCGCCGTCGTTCGAACGACGGAGCCCGCGATGAGAACGTCGACGGTATAGTTCCCCTCGGGACTCCCCACGGAGCCCGCATCCTGCACGACGATCGAGTATCCGGACTGCGCTGTCCGGTTCCGATGAGCCCATGTGAGCGTGACGTCCCCGACGTAGGTCTTCCCGTTCGGCCAGGAGTCGCCGTTCACTCTCACCGCTCCAGGAGGAAGCGGGAGCGACGCGCGATTCGTGAGCGTGAGCGCGATGGCTGGAACGCTCCCGATCGCGACAGTCCCGCGAGCGTTCTTCGGAAGGAGCTTGAAGTTCCACGTCTCCATGTTCAGTTACTCCATGCCCATGCTTTGCCGGACGTCGCCGCGAAGATCGTGATCGAGAAGCTCCCGTCCGCGTATCCGATCGAGTTCGACGCGCGGAGCGCGAAGGCAAAGGTCTGAGACCTTCCCGAGATCGCTCCAGGAGTTCCCGCGATCTTCCAGGCGTTGCCGGAGACTTGCACGATCGAGAGTCCAGGAGGAAGCGAGCCGGAGAGAAGCGCGACGGTCGCCGTCGGATTCGCGGGCGTGAGATCGAACTGTTCCGAGTAAGCGACGCCGGCGACTCCATTCGCGAACGTGAACGACGGCCATCGCGGACTCGCGCTCGTCGCCGCGATTCCAACCGCTGCCGCGAACCAATTCGGGCGAAAGATAACGGGAGAGATTTTCGCGTCTCCGTACTTGAGAGCTGTGTAGGCCATTGCTTTATTCGTACCTCATCAAACCTGCCATGGCGGAGCCCGCATAGTTTCGCTGTCCGAAGAAGACAGAATGTCCCGCGTCTCCCCCTCCGTTTCCCTTCACCACGACGAAGGTATGCGTCCCTCCGTATAAGTTCGAGACGGTGACGATCGATCCGTCTCCAACGTCCGCCGCGCAGCAGTTCATCACTCCGAGGAACGGATTCCCGACTTTCCCGAGGATCGGAAAGATCGGGAGAGCCGCGACAGTCCCGCCCCATGCTCCGGTGTTCGCAGTAAGCCCGATGCAGGGAAGTCCCTGCTCGTAATTCCCGAGGGCCGTGGCAGAGATGATCTGGAAAGCGTGGTTCCACGTTGCGCCCGTGGATGTGATGCCGTTCGTCGCCATTACCGCGACGAACTCGTCCGTCTTGTTCCCGCTCGCGTCCTTCGATCGCTCGATCGCGAAGAAGGCTCCCATCGTTTGAGTAGTACACTGCCAGAGATACATCCGCATCTCGCCAGCATCCCCACTGAAGAAGCAAGGGAATAGCGTCGAGCCGTTGTTCACCCAATCGAAACAATAACCCGTCAAATTGCAGTAATTGAGCGTCCAGGGAGCGGAGTTCACGACGTTGCCCGTGATCGTCCCGCTGCCGTTCGAGTTCGTTCCTACGGTCGCGCGGATTGTTGGAGCCGTCGAGCTGTATCCGTATTCCATCTTCACGAAGATCGGCATCGTCGCCGCTTGTGCGTCGTTCGCTTTCCACACCTCATAGACGTAAGCGTTCGACGGAACGGACGCGAGCGAGCTCCAGTTCACCTGTCCCGAGTCCGCCGTCTGCGTCCATCCGAACGCGGAGAACGCGGCGGAGATCGCCATCGCCCAATTCTTGAAGTTCGCGAGCGACGAGTTGTCGCAAACGTAATTACCGGTTTGAGCTGCCATCGGTTTGCTCCTCCCTCGTATCCGTGACGACTCCGAGTCCGCACTGTGGGCAGACGAGAGGGATCGATGCTTCTCCCTTCGGGAGCTCTTCTCGATTCGCGATCGTCGTTCCGCATTGTGGGCAAGGGATCATGGTTCCTCCTTCAGTTCGGCTGAATGTAGAGCTCAATCGTTCCGCGAGTGAGTCCCGACAGAGCGGTGATGTTGAATTGAACGACGTCCCACTTGACGACGACCGTCGTCGTCCAGGACGAGACGCTCGACGCGTCTCCGCTCGCGGACTGCGCTCCGCTCATCGCGATCGGAGCCGATCCGCTGATCTTGTCCGTCGTCGTGTTCGGGATCGCCGGAGCGGACGGAGGAGCGGAGGAAGCGTGTTTGTCGACTTCGCAAGTGATCGATCCTGTCGCGTCCGAGTCCGTGATCCCCCATCCGATGATGGTTCCCGAGTAAGCGACCTGCACTCGACGCGCGAGCGGGACTCCTGGACTTCCCTCGAAGGAGATTCCGATCGTGCGGATCGAGGGCGTCTTCGCTTTGTACTTTCCCGCCGTCCCGTCGTAAGCGACGAACTGCGCGTCCGCCGGAGCTCCGATCGTCGTCGCGTCGAGCGCCTTCCCTTCGAGTCCGACGACGGTCTGTGACGTCGACGTTCCCGAGAGATCGCCTCCCGCCGTGAATCCTCCCGTCGGGGCTTTCGCTTTCCAGGTGCCGGACGCCGCGTCGAACGTCGGGACTTGTCCGTCCGCCGGAGCTCCCATCGTCACCGTGTCGAGGAGCTTCCCCACCCAGGAGAGAACTTTGAAGAACGCGGACGTCGGGATCGGATCGGCGCTCGTCCCTGCGTGTCCTGGAGCTTGCCGGAAGTGTACGTTTCCGTCCGAATCACTCGGAGGAGGAGGATCGCTCGCGTTGAGTTGAATCCAGGCCATGTGTCCTTAATCCGCCACTACGAGGAATTGGTCGCCGTCGCCGCTTGTGTCCACCTTCGTGTCCGGAAAGGCGTCGCATAAGAACGGACGTCTCGCGTCGCGAATGAAGACGACGCGCGTCCCCTGGGCGTGATCCGCCGGAAACGTGTCATAAACTCCGCGAACGATGTTCCCGATCGTGACGCTCCCCGCTCCGTCGCCGTTCGCCGTCGCCGTCTGATAGGCACAGAGCTCGCCGGAGTCGTCCTCGAAGCGAAGAAGACAATCGCCCGCGAGGAGGCCCGTCGCATCCGTCCCGAGGAGCTCCCTGAGATCGACTCCTCCGACGAGGATCATTCCCGTCGCGTCCGTCGCCGGAGTCGTCCGAAGATAGTCGGACGCGAGAACTCCAGAGGGGCACATCGCGAAGCCCGACTCGTTCGTCTTCCGATATCCGCTCCCGTCATCCGTCCAGACTTCGAGTCCCGTCGTTCGCGAATCCGCGCGAACGATCCCGACTCCGACTCGCTCCTCCGCCGTCGTCGTCGGGAGGAGTTGGTAAGGGAGTTCGAGAACGACTTCGTCGAGCGGAGCGTTCGGAAGTCCAGAGGGATCGATCCATCCGCTCCCGCCTGGAGGCGAGAATGCGACAGTCGAGAGCCCGAAGATATCCTCGACGGCGTCGATCGTGATCGTGCCTTCGTCGACTTTCCCGTATCCGATCCGCGCGACGCGGAAGACTTCGTCGTCGATCCCGAGCGGTTCCCATGTGAAGCGGAAGCATCCCCCAGGCCGGAGCTTCCATGCCTTCCGATTCGTTTTGACCGTGAGCCGCGCGAGCGGGGAAGAGAGCGTCTTCAAAGCGCGAGCCGCGACGAGCGTCGCCGTCGTCATGTTCGAGAGTCCCTTGAAGTCGATCGTCTCGCTGTTGAGCGTCCCGAGGATCGCGATATTCGCCGTGTCCTGTGCGGGAGGAGAGACGTTCTGTTCCCAGTTCGACGAGCGATCGGTGAAGGTGATTTTCACTTCGTTCGTCGTCTCGCTCCAGGAGCCGCGCGAATACTGCGGAGGTTCGAGGACGTCGTCGACGGAGAGGACGGGAAGCGACTCGGGATCATAGTCTGCTCGCGCGAGCTTGAGCGTGTAGAGTCCCGTCTGAGGGTCGTTATAGAGAACGCCGTCCGCGTGACGGAGAATCTCCCCGATGAGTTCGTCCGCGCTCGTCGGAGTGTCGATGTTCATCGAGATTCCGAGTCCCTCCGCCGCGAGCGTTCTCGCCGCGACGTCGAACGAAGTGAGATCGATCATCGAGTCCGGCTTCCGGAGTCCGTAAATCGGGTGGGTGAGCAGGTCGTAAATGACGAGCGCGGGATTCGCGTCCCCGTCGATATCCGCGACGGAGCGGTTCATCGTCCCGAGATCGAGCTGGTTGACGATGCACTTCGCGTCCATGCAGAACGCGGAATTGGACGTCGGATCATACTGATGCCAGAATCCGGTGCGATCTCCCTGGACTTGGTAGTCCGAGAGCTTATGAGGGAAGGCGATCGTGAGCGATCGCGCGTCGACGATATTCATCCCCCAAAGGAAGTAACGTCCCCCTACAAGCTCCGAGATGTTCCCCGCGAGGTTGAAGTCGTCGAGGTGCGTCGAGCCCGCGTGACAGGTCCCGACGACGCTCTTCGAATCGATGCTCCACTTGAAGAGCCCGTAAGTCGTCGCCCAAATGATCGAGTTGTCGGGGGCGTAGTAAATCGCACCTGTCCCGTTCGCCCAATCGAGCTGTATATCGTCGGCGAGATAGTCCGTGTTTCCGGAGGGCGTCGCCAGGGTGATGTAGTTGTGACCGTCACCGTAAGTTCCGCTCGCGTCGAGAATCCACACGTTGTCGCTTCCGTCGATCGCGAGCGTTTGGTTACTCAAAGCGAGAAGCCCGTGGCGACTCGCGAGTCCGAGGCTCTCGACCGTGACCGCTCCGCCGTCGGAGAACGTGATCCGGTTTATATCCCCGAATTCGCTCACGGTGACGATTCGTCCCTGTGAGTCGATCGCGGTGCTTCGCGTTCCGTTCGGAGGAGAGATCGCCGTCGGAGTCTGCGCGAGAACCGTCCCGTCGAATCCGATCCGATAGACCCAAGCGTCCCCGCGATATCCGGACGACAGCAGCACATAGAAACAGTTGCGCGAAGGATCGACCACGAAGAAGCTCTCCCACAATCCCCGCTGCGGGAAGTTCGGAACGGCGATCGTCGTCGCGATCTCGGAATAAGCTCCCGAGTCGATCGCGACGCACGCGACGGTGACGTGTTCAACGTTCGGAGGGACGTTATAACCTCCCTCGTGCGAGTGACTCTTGATCCAGTACAGTTTGCGAGCGTCTTGATCGAAGAACGAACGACTCGCGAGCGATCCTCCTCCGTAAGAAGCGAGAGGAGTCGTCTGTCGCGGAGCGGACTCCGTCGGGAGATATCCGAAGGGATTCGGGATTCGCTTCACGACGAATCCGATCGTCTTCACGTAAGACGTCGTGCCGATGTAGAACGGAGTCGAGTTCCCCCATGAGCTGGCGTGAATTCGATGCACATCGATCTCGTCGAAGTAACACGTCGATGTGTTGTTATTCGCCGCGACGACGATCTGCATGAGCCCCGCTCCCGCAGGAACGGCAACGTCTGCAGAAACGACGCTCCAGTTCGTCGAGTTGCAGAGAACGATCTGTTGCGAGATGAACGTGTAAGGCTTCGTTGCCGTGTAGAACTGGAGAATTAGTTCCGCCGGATTCGCGGGATCGGTACACTTCATCGCTGCCGCCGCGCGGAAGACGTCCCCAGGAGTGACAGGGAAGACGAGATCGTACTGGATCGCGGGACTTCCCGATCCGTCCCCTCCCGTGATCGCAAGCGACTTCGTTCCCTTGTATGGAGCCGCTGTCTCATACGTCCAGGTGACGCTCGCGCGGAGATGCGTCCAGTAGGTCGGAGGACTTCCGCCGGACTCGAAGTCGGAATTTAGGAACGCGAAATTGTTGTTCCCTGCGACGACTCCGAAGACCGCATGGCAGATGCCGCGATACGCGGGGACGTCGCGTCCCTGTTGAGCCGCGAGGTATCCGTCCGGAGGCTGGACGTTCGCCGGAGCCGCGCGGTGGTCCGTCCCGCGATAGAACGAGACGTCTCCGACGAATCCTCCCTCCTGTTTATCCCCTCCGAAGAAGTCCGGTTGATTCACTCCGAGCGTGAGTGGCTCCGACGTCTCGCCGTTCTCAAACGCGGAGCAAGGGACGATTTTGTCGTCCGCTATAAGCGAGATGAACTCGACGCGGTTATCGGGATTCCCGTCCGCTCCTCCGCTCCACGCTCCGTAGCAAAGCGTGTACTGCATCCCGAGCGAATACTTGTAGCCGATTACGACGTCGGTCCCGCCGATCCCCAGGAATCCCCCCTGGTGCTGCGTCATTTTGTCGACTTTGAGATCGCCCCACCATGTGCAATTCCCTCCCGTGATCTTCGCTGTCCCGTAGACGATCGGGATGCAACGTCCTCCCTGCGCCGTCGGAAGCGTGAAGTCCCCGAGCGCGGACGGTTGGGGCTGTCCGTACTTCGGACGCGGAGCGAGCATGGCCGTTACCACGGTCGAGACGACTGCGATGATGAGGATGATCCACCAGAAGAAGGCTACTGCCCTGCCTCTCTCGCTTCTCGCGTGACGACGATCATGTAAGTCTCCCGTTGAACGGATTCCGATTCGGGATCATGTCGAATCCGAGGAACCTCTCGACGTTCGAGAACGACGAGCAATCCGCGTATGTTTTCCGGCATCCCGCCGTCCCGCTCACTGCGTCTCCTGGAGCGAGATCGGGGATCGCGGTCATGAGCGTGACCTTGTTCCCGTTGTGAGCGACAACGAATCGCGCATCGCTCCCGCGAAGGATGTATCCCGTCGTGAGCGAATAAGGGATCGACGCGAACTCGGGAACGGTGATGATCGTCCCGTTCCCCTGGACGGACGCGATCGTTCCCGTGTACGTCTTCGCCGCGAGATCGATCCCACATCCCGGGTCGCCGAAGATGCGCGGGCAAGAGGGCTGATAGAGAAGAGTCGGGATTTTACGCTTCAATTCGTCCCGATCCGTGACGCAGGTTAGCTCGCACTCGTCCGGATAAAGCGCGGAGGCGACGCGACCGATGAAGATCGGAACGATCTCGTCGTCCCCGTAATGCCCGCTGTAGATCGTGAGTGTTACAGGGACGGGAGGAAGTCGCGGAATGAAGAGAGCCGCGATCGCATGAGACTTCGGGAGCTTCACTTTCACCGTTCCCGCGTCCTGCTCCTGCGAGAGCTCGATCTCGTCGCGAGAGATCGTCGAGGGAGCATAGGTTCTCCCGTTGTAGGTGATCGGGGAGTCTTCGTTCGTGAGCGTCCAGACGGTCGAGCCCATCCCGAACAGATAGAGATCGAAATTCTGCGCCAAATATCCCGAGGACTCGATCGCGTCGAAGCTCATGCCGGAACCTCCCTCGGGACTTCAACGGTCGGAAGCGACGCCATCGCGAACGTCGACGAGCTCCAGGAGAGATCGACGTCGTCCGTCGCGAGCCGGACGAGCTCCAGGAACGAGATTTGTGTCCGATCCTTCCGGAACGCCGTCCCGATCGGAGCCGCGAGCGTGAGCGTCTCCGTCCCGTCCGAGTTCTGGACGGAGTTCAAGATTCGCGTGTAGACGCGCTCTCCCGTCACCGCGAGGAATGCGATATCGCGTCGCGAGGGGGAAGGGAAGAGAAAGCGCGTGTAATTCATCACGTCGACGCGGATCGTCGAGTCCGTCGCGAGAACGTCACTCGCGAGGATGAGGTCTTGATTCCAGGACGGAGCGAAGAATGGGACGAGACGTCCCTTCCGCCGATCCAGGAAGGCGCGGAACTTGTCGACCTCCGCGCGATCCGCGAGGAAGCATTGAATCGGAGCGGCGGAGATCGGGGACGAGCCCTTCGTCTCGACTGTGACGTCTCCCGTCTTTGAGTCCAGGACGATTAGAGATCGCGCGATCGTCCGCTTCGAGTCCTGTGTCCAGTTCGGAGACACTTCGAGGACGTCGATCCCGAGATATTGCTCCGGGCTCCAGGAGCCCGCCGGAGCGACTTGTCCCGCTTCGCCGGAGAACGCAAAGTCCGCCATGATCCCGCCGGACGAATAGCGGGTGACGTCGACGCTCGACGCGAGACGCGCGAGGAACGCGGGAAGGACGAGACAGTCGTTCGCGGTCCAGTCGTTCGCCGTCCCGCTCGCGAGCGTGAGCCCGCTCCCATCGACGTTCGCGACGGAGACGAGCTCGTTGTCGAACGCGTTCCGCCATATCGCCGCGAGCCCGCCGGACGCGAAGAGCCGCGTCGAAGGATCGAGCGGGATCGCCGTCGAGCCGGACGGGAGATCGGAGGAGAGCCGGAGCGCGTCCGGCCACCAGGGAAGCGCGAAGGGATTCTGCATCGATCCGAAGAGAATCGCTTCGAGGAGAGCCGTCTCGCGCGAGCTCGTCGTCGTGATCGGGAATCCGAGCGATCGTCGCGGATTCGCGCGGAGCCCGCGACGCTGTTCCGCGTCCGAGTAAGCGACGAGAACGTCTGTCAGGTACGAAGTCGTCTCCTTCACGTCCTTCGTCCAGTCCGGGGGGATCGGGAATAGAACGGGTGAGCTCATCCCCTGGAGATCGCTTTCTGCATGGCTTTCGCGTTCCTGTTCGCGTGATGAACGATCACTCTGCCCGCGTCCTTCGATTCGAGCTCCTGGAGAATGAGCCCGCGTTCAAGTCCGATCTGCACTCGGAACTCTCCTGCCGCCGGAGCGGAGGAGTCGGAGCGGACGAGCCCGCCGTCCGCGAAGCGCGGGATCGATCCGACCGCGACCGCGGGAATCCGGAGTCCGCGGTTAATCGCCGCGAGCGTATGAACTCCGATCGCGCGAACTGCCGCCGCTCGAACGACGAACTCGCCATGTGAGAGCCGCGCGGGGATCGAGTCGCTCGTCTCCGTTCCCGCTCCGAGGACGAGTCCGCCGGACGCGAATCCGAATCCCGCCTTCATGCTGTTCGCCACCATCAGCATTTGCGCTGCCGCCATGAGTTCGGTCGCGGAGAAGCCGAGAGCGACCGCTCCCGAGGTAATCATCGCCCCCGCTCCGTCCATCATTCCGGACGCGATCATCAGCGGAGTCGCCTGTGCCGCTCCCGCCGCCGCCGCCGTCGCGATCGACGTCGCTCCCGAGGAGGAGCCCGATCCCTTCCCGAAAGTCGACTTTAGCCAGTCGAAAGCCTTCGAGATCGCTATCTGGACGAGCATCTCCGTCGCGATCTTCCGGATCGTCTGGAGCGCGGTTAATCCAAGCTGGCCGAACGCTTGCCCGAGGGAATTCACCTTGTCGATGCCGGAGTCGAGGAAATTCGCGAGATCGCTCGTTACTCCGACTTGGACGTCTGTCACGAAGTTCGTCCAGTTGATAGCGGTTTTCTCGATCGACGCGGCCATCGTCTCGACCTGCGAGGAGAACTGTTCGGCCTGGAGAATCTTCGCTTGGTCGCCCGTCTGCTGCGCTGCCGCGAGCTCTTGAGCCGCGATCTCGCGGAGCCCGTCGATCCGACTCCGTTCGAGGTCGACGATCTTCTGCGTCGCGTCGTATTGCGACATGAGCCCGCTCGTCACGTCGTTCTGGATCGCTTGCCGATCGAGATCGAATTGAGTCATCGCCTGGGAGCCCTGCTTCCCGATCTCGGAGAAGAGAGCGTCCGACGTCTTCCCGCCCGTGAGCTGCGCGACCATCGCGTCGATCTGGTCGGGGCTCATTCCCGCCTGGGCGAGAGCCTTCCGGACCTCGACCGCTTCCTGCGCGATCTTGAGGATCGCCGCGTTGAACGTCTTCCCCTCCGCTTCGAGAATCTGCTCCTGGTATCCGAGGATCGTCTTCGCGTTCTTCTCTTTCGCTGCGAACTCTTCGCCGTCGAGCGTCTTGTTCTGGAGGGTAGCCGCGACCTCCGCCGTGTGAATCTTCGCTTTCAAGTCCGCGATCTTCTGGAGGTTCGCTTGTCGCTCCTGGTCGTTCTTCGCGGGGGCGTTCTGGAGGAGCCCGATCTCCGACTGGATCGTCGTCTTCTCCGCGTTCAAGTCCTGCTCGATCGCCGTCCGACGAGCCGCGAAGTATTCCGCCTGTGAGATGAGTCCCTGGTCATACTTGTTTTTCTCCTCCTGGACTTCGAGCTTCGTCTCGTCCTTGTACGCTTTGAGCTCCTGCTCCAGAGCTTGCCGGAGGAGATCGAGCCTCGCTCCCTGCCCCGTCTTATCGGGGAGGTCGGTATCCGTTTCGCCCTGTCCGAGGGTGTCCTTGAACTTCTTCGCGCGATCGCTCTGTCGCGCTTTCTGCTGGCCTGGATCGAACATCCGGTCTTCTGCCGCTTTCTTCGCCGCGATGTTCTCGTCCCACATCCGATTTTGGTCTTCGATCCCGTCCTGGACGAGTATCTTTGTCGTCGTCCATCCCTGCCCTAGGTCCTGCCATGCCTTCGCGAAGTTCCCCGTCGCCGCATCCGCGAACGCCTGGAAGACTGCCGATCCTCCGGTTTTGATCGTTGCCCATAGAGTCTCGAACGCCGCGATCGACGAGTTCACGACGAGCGCGATATCCATCCCGAGCTCTTCGAATCCCACGATGATGAAGCGGATCGCGTCTCCGGCTAGCTCTCCGAGGGTCTTGAATCCGTCCGTCCCTTCCCCCGTCCCGCGAACGAGCTCGTCCGCCGCGTCCGCGAGTCCAGGCATGAGGCCAGTCTCGAACGCTTGCCCCATTCCTTCCGCTTTCTCTTTGATCTCCTGCATCGCTCCCGCCGTCGCCATGAAGGAGGCGACGGTGTCGTCGTCCAGGAGCTTCCCGAGGTCTTTCGCCCGCTGAATCAGCGTCCCGAGTCCCGCCTCCGCGAGCTCGTTCATCACGGGAATTAGAGCCGCTCCTCCGCGTCCGAGGAGAGCTTGAGACTCTGCCGCTTTGAGGTTCCCCGCCTGGAGCTTCCCGATCGCGTCGAAGACGAGGAGGACTCGCTGGTCGGTATTAAGTCCCGTGAAGGACTTCGCGGAGAGCCCGATCCGATCGAACGCCGTCGCCGCCTGGGTCGATCCTCCCTGGAGTTGTACGATGTTCCGCGAGAGCCGGATGAGCCCCGTCGACATTTGCTCATGCGTGACACCGACAGCCGCTCCCGCGACTTGTAGCGCGGAGAGCGTCTTCACGGTGACTCCCGTCTGTTGCGAGAGCCGTCCCGTCTGGATCACGTCGTCCGCGACTGCCTTCCCGAAGTCGGCGAGACGACGGATCGTCTCGATCCCGATGAATCCGGAGATCGCTTTCCCGAGGGTGAGCGCGGATTCCGCTGCTTCGACTTGGCGATTCTTCAAGTCCTGGAGCTCGCCCGCGAGCGTCTTCACGGCGTTCGCGACTGCGTCCGCTCCGTCCGCGCGGAATCGAACTGCGATCTCGGGGGCATCTGCCATCGGTCGATTACCTCAAGAGCTCCGGAACATCTGGAGCGGATCGATCTCCCTTAATCCAGGGAGACTGGATCGCCCAAACGAGGAGACTCGTCTCGTAAGCTCGACGAGCGTCCCGCTTCAACATCGCGACATAAGCGAGAAACAAGTCGCGGAGCGCGAAGTCCTGGACGGCGTCGAAGCGATCGGGATTCCACCCTGCGACCTCGCGAATAATTATTGAGAAGTCCCCGAGGTCGCGAGCTCCGCGCTCTCGGTAGTGAGCTCCCCGTTGTTCGGGTTTGAAGAGTTCGGGGAAGTCGTCGACGATCGATCCCCTAAGCGAAAAAAACCGATCACGAAGGAGACGATCGACTTCCGCATGATCTCCTTGTCCTCGGGATCGGTCGCGTCGCCGAAGAGCTCCGCGAGCTCGTCCGCCCGCCGCGCGTTCCACTTCTTCTCGTTCTCGACGAGCAGTCCCGCGAGAATCTCCGGAGCGTATCCGGAGACGAGAATCCGCGTTAGAAGTTCGGACGACTTCGTCTCGACGTCCGCGTCCTTCATCGTTCCGACGACGTCGATCACTCCCGCGAGACGCAGGTATCCCATGAGGTAGTTATCCTGTCTCGCTGTGATCGCTTGTCCTGCCGGCTCGAAGTCGATTCCGCAGATGTGGAGGGTATTCGTGGCGTCGTTCAATTCATCGCTCCTGTTCCGGATTCGATGGAAGTCTTCGCCTTCACTTCCGGCGATCCGAGTTCACTTCCACTGCGACGGGAGCTCGCATCCTCGCCAAACCGCTCCGCGAGTCTCCCGTCGAGGGGAGAAAGGTATTACTGCGCTGCCGGAGTGTTCGCCGTCACCGCTGCCGCGAGCTTCGCGTCTTCCGTTTTCAACGAATCCGCGAGTCCCTGGAGCGCGACGGGATCGGTCTTCAAGCTCTCGATCTTCGTAGCGAGTCCCTGGATCAAAGCGATCGCGGACTCCTCGACCGTCGTCGCGTTCGTTACTTCTGCTGTCATCGCGTCGAGTTCTGCTGACATAACGTCCTGCTCCTTCCTGAGTTCGGTTAAGGCGTCGAGGATGCGGTCGAGCTTTTGGTTCGCCGCATCGTCGACGACGTGAATGTAAACGTCGATCCTCATCGTTCCTCCCTGGACTTATTCCTCGAAGGTCGCGAGGTAGTAAGGCGAATCGGGGTGATTCGCGGAGTCGTCCAGGATCGACGCGTCGAGCGTCCAATTCCCGTAATCGTCCGCGATGAGTCCGATCTGCCCGTTCGGAGCGAGATTGCAGCGCCACACTTCGACGCCGATCTTCTGCCCGTCGGAGGGATCGGGAACGAAGCGGATGCGTCCCTGGAGAACGGGCTGCGTCCCTCCCGCGACTTGATCGAAGGTCTTGACGAGCGTCGAATAATCCGCCGTGACCGCTTTCGAATCGTCGACCGCGCTCGTCGACGGGAAATAGATCAATCCTTCGATGGGATCGGCGACGATGTAGTCAGTATTCGCGGCGAGCGACGTCGTTCCCTGGTGCAGAACGACGGTCGCCGGATCGACGGAGCGCGACGCGAGCGCGAAGTATTTGCTCTTCTTCGTCGCTGTCGCGGACGCGAGAGCTTCCGCCGTGACCTCTCCCGCCGCGATCGCGAGCGACGTCTTCCCCGCGCTCATAAACGCGAGCGCCATGTGATCGGCGGAGAAGTCCGTCCCCGTGATCGAGAGAGTCGGAGTCCGCTTCTTCAATGCCGTCGCGATGAGCGAAGGAACTTTGTTGATCGACTGAAAGAGCTCCGCTTTCTCGTCCTTCGTGTCGAGCTCGAACTTCGAGCAGTTTCCGAGATGAAAATATCCTTGCGGGTTGCCGCTCGCGTCGAACCGATCGAATAAGACGGAGCCCTTCCCGAGCATCGGAACATGGGCGACGGGGTACTTGATACTCATTGGTTCCTCCTTAGTTTCGCGACGTCGGATCGGTTCGAGCCGTCCGGTATCGGATGTGATAGTTCGCGATCGCCGCTGCGATGACGACGTCCGCTTCTTTCGAAATCCAGTTCGTCTTGCCTTCGATCGCTCCGATCGCGAGCCCGCCGATCGTTTCGTTCTGCATGATCTGTTGCGTTGTCCAGACGAGGAGCGGATCGAGAGTCTCGTCCGGAGAACTTCCGCCCGTCACCTTCGCGCGAGCTTCGACGATGACGTGAAGCGATCGCTCGACAAGCGGAGAGCGGAACGTCTGCGCGTCCGTCGTCTTCGGATCGTCGTCCTCGCAATAAACGACGATCGCGGGGAGCGAATCCGCTTCAATCGGACGCGTCCGCTCGCGATGTACCGCGAGCCCGTCCGGAGCTCCGTCCGCCTGGAGAAGTCCGACGATCGTGGAGACGATCTGCTCGCGGATCGAGCTCATACGTCCTCCCGAAGTAAGAGCTTGACGAGAGCCGCGTCTCCCTCGCGAACGGGATGCCGGACGCGATACGCGGCGCCGTCGACCGTGATCGGATCGTCGATCTTGATATTCGGGACGTCCAGCGTCCTGACGAGAAGCGAGATCGTCGATCCGACGACTTCCGCGCGTCCCTGATCGGAGAGGATCGTGAGATCGTTCGTGTCCAGGAGCCCGAAGAAGTTTGAGCCGTTAAACGAGACGGGCGTGCCGACGGGAGGCTTCATCATCGCGACAATGTCTTCCGGACGGAACATTCGAGCGTTACTTTCCCGCGACTTTCTTCGGCTTTGGATCGCGGTTCGTAAGATCGTCGAGCGTCGCCGTGGTTAAGGGTTCGGTAGAGGGAGCCGCTCCGACGAACTCGGCTTGTCCCTGCCCGACGAATTGCTGTGCCATCCATCGCGGAACCTCGAAGACTTCGCCCGCTTCCGCGATGACGTGAGGAGCGACGACGACGGACTTCGTGATTCGAATCCGATCGACCTTCGTCGCCGCGCTTACTTCGAGCCGCTTCGTTCCATCGTCCTGCACTTCGATCATGCTGTTCTCCGCGTCTTTAGTGAGTCCCGAGGAGGACTCTCGTCCGGACGAATCCTCCTCGGGGGTCGTTTGGGGTCATCCCGAATTAAGAGCGTTTGCAGTAGCTCGCGACGACGAACGCGGGAGCCTGTTTGATCCCGACGTCGCACATCACGAAGGTCGTGAGCTCGATCATTCCCTGCTTCTTCAAGCGGTAAGGATCGACGACGAGCTCGAATCCGTTCCCCCACATCCCGACGACGAGCGTCGAGAAGCATCCGTAAATCAGGGGTTGGAGATTCGTTCCCGCTCCCTTCGTCAAATTCTTCGGGAGTTGGTTCGTCGCTCCCGCCTGGATGCCGTCGATCGTTCCGTCGTCCGTCCAGATCGGGATGCCGATCGTGTTCCCGAGGCGAGCGGTGAGCTTTAAGCGAGCCTTGATGCCTGGAGTCGTCGCCCATGCGAACGCTCCGAGCTCGTCCGCATTCACGTCCTCGACCATCTCTTCCATGAAGATGATGTCGTCCCATACGGGAAGAGCTCCCGCTCCGGTGTCGCCTTCGAGAACGTAAGCCTGGACGCCAGTCGTATGCATGATGCCCGTCGGAGAACCTCCCGTCCCATCTCCGACGAATCCCGCCGCGTCGATCGCGAGAGCCGTGTCCTTCGCGAGATCGTTGCGGATCATCATGTCGACGTCGACGACTCCCTGCGCGAGCAACTGCCGCGAATAGGACGAGGTCGCTTGGCGCGTCTTCGGGCTCATGTTGATGAGTCCGAGAGTCGGATTCGTCTCCGCGACGTCGACTCCAGGATTCTCCGACACCCAAGAGCCCGCGCTCTTCCCCGTCATCTTCGGGAACGCAATGTTCGCCTGGAGTCCGGAGAGCGTCTCCGCTCCGAATTGCTTGAGAAGCATCCGGTTGTAGAGGTACTGAATGAACGATCCAGGCTCGATGAAGACGAGCTCTTTCCCCGTCGTCGCCGTCTTCGTGTCCATCCCCGCGCGGGTCTGGAGTTCGCGTCCGATCGCCCGCTCCGCTTTCCGCGCGAGTCCGCCGTCGATCCCGACTTTATACGGGACGAACAGTCCCCCGTGACGCTTGACGGATGCGGGAAGAGACTTCTCGATCGTTTCGGAAACTTCGAGCTCGAAGCAGTTCTCGCGCTTTCCCGTCTCCTCGTTCAATGCGACAGTCATCACGCCGCGAGCGACGCGATACTCCCGCTGTTCTTTTTCTGTGAACTCGACTTCCGCCGGAGCCTGGGTCGTCGGTTTCCCCGCGCTCGCGCGTTTACCGACTTCCGCGAGAATCTCCGTCGATGCCTGTTCGAGCGAGAGTCCGCGCTCGATCATCCCCGCGACGATCTCGGGCTCGATATTGTGAACGCTCCCGAGTCGCACGATCTCAGCCTGTTGCTTCGGTTCCATGTTCCTTACCTCCGTGGTGGTTTGCGGCTTGGGAGCCGTCTTGGTGATGAGACTTCGAAACGTGAGCGGGTACGTCTTCACGTCCGCCGATCGTCCGACTCCGACAGTCGTGTCCGCCGGCACTGCTACCGTCGAGACTTCCGCCGGAGTCCAGGACGTGACGCGATACGTGTTCCCCTCGTCTTCGCTTTGTCTTTCGAGGACGATCTCGTTCACGCGATATCCGACGGAAATCCAGGGACGGATGCCGTCCTGGACGTCCCGCTTAATCTCTTGAGCTCTCGCGGATCGCGAGAAGCGAACGACGCCGCGAAGGACTCGATCCGCTCCGAGCGCGACGTTCTCGACGATCCCGACTTGATCTCCCGTGTCGTGGTCGACGAGATGCGCGAGCCCCTGCGCCGCGCGAGTGAGATCGACCGCGTCCGTCGAGTGATCGAGAATCTCCGTCCCGTACCATCGCGGGACTTCGGCCTCCGAGGAGATCGCGATCTCGAAGCGATTCTCGTCGGCGGAGTCTTCGTCGCCTTGCTGCGCCGGAGTTTCCGTGAGTTCCTCCTCGGGATCGCCTTCCGCTCGCGTCTTCGGAACTCTCGGGGTGACGACGCGCGGGATCGCTTTCATCTCTGCGGGGATCGCGCGACTCTGGAGCGGGAGCTCGTTCAATTCTTCGACTTCGGGGATCATTGCGGTTTGCCTCCGACTGCGAGCGCGAGCTCGCGCATCTTCGCGAATCGTTTCGGGGAGAGCGGCTTCGTCTCCGCCGCGTTCGGATCGTTTTCGTCGACGACGTTGTCGTCCGTGCCGGGAACTTTGTCCGCAAGGAGCGGAGTCGTCGTCGATCCCTGGAGCTCGATCCCGTACTTCTCCGCGAGCTTCTTCTCCTCCGCGAGCTGTTCGAGCGTCTCCTCGAAGTCCCCTCCGCGATCGGAGATCACGTCGTCGCGCGTATCGAGAGCCGCGTCGACCGCCATGATCGCGGCCTGGACGTCTTTCAGCGGATCGACCCACTGCCAGCCGCGAGACTGCCAGCGTCCCTCGCTGTACTGCCGGAAGTCGCGCGACGGGAGCTTGAGCTCGCCGGAGAGGAGAGCCATCGGGAGCCATTGATCGAAGATCGGTTGCAGGAACGACTCGCCGAACCATGCTTGATGACGTCGCCATTGATCCCGCTCCGTGAGCAGTCCCGCGCGGATCGAGGAGTAATTGACTCCGACGAGATCGTTCGCGAGCGCGTTGTACGAGACTCCGAGTCCCGTCGCGATCTGCCGGAGAACGGCTTGAACGAAGTTCGGGAAGGCGTTCGCGGGATGTTCGAGCTTCCACTCGACGAACTCCATCCCAGGCGGAAGCATCTCGACTGTCCCTGGAGCCGCTTCGAATCGAATCTTCGTTTTGCTCGGATCGGGAGGGTCGAAGTCCGCGTCGTCCTTGTACTTGAGGAATCCCATCTTCGAAGCTCCCGTCCTCGCCGCGACGAGCTCCGCTTCGATGTAACCTTCGAGGATTCTCATCGCGAGCATGACGCTGTGGAACCATGTGACGCCGCGCGTCTGATTCACTCGCGCGGGATCGTAAAGATGGGTGATGTACTCCGCCGGAATCCGCTCGCGCTCCAGCGATCCGCCGAAGTCCGAGGGATGGTAAGGCGAGACGTAGTAAGCGACGGGACGTCCCCATCCGTCGACCTCGACTCCGAGCCGAATCTCGTTCTCGTTCTTCCCGCGCTCCCGCGTGTAGTTGTGATCGATGCAGTCCGCGTCGATTAACTGGATCGCGTATCGATGTCTGTTCGCGAATCCAGGGACGTGCCGGACGAAGACTTCGCCGTCCGTGGCAACCGATCGAACGGCGAGGTCTTCGACCGCACGAAGAGAGAGCTTGCCGTCGACCGTGCAATTCCCGCGCTTGCTCCAGTCCTTGAACGCCGTCTCGACTTTCCGATTCGTCTCCGAGTCGAGATCGCCGCTCGCGCTTCGAACTCGCGATTGATACTGAATCCCCGCGCTCCCGATGACGTTCGCCGCGAGCAGGTTTAGGTACTGCTTCGCGACGGGATTATTCCGCCCGAGCTCGCGTCCGCGAGCGCGGAGCGTCCGCATATTCCCCTTCGTCTCCTGGTCAGCGGAGAGGATCGCCGCAAACCAATCGAGCGTGAGTCGGTTCGCCTGGGCTCCCGTGTAAGAGAACGCATTACGACGCGCGAATCCAAACTTCGCGAGAACGCGATCCGCGAGCTTCCGTAGGTTCATCGTTCGGGAATCCCCGTAATGTCGACCCAAGTCGACGGGAGAGAGGGAGTGTCTTCGAGCGGGTTGAAGACGATCTCGATCGAGGGAGCGAGCCTGCCGGGGTTGTAAATGCGGAAGACTTCCGCGCGATATTGAGCGCGGAGCTTCTTCAAGTCTGCGATCGGAATCTTCGAGACGATCCTTCCGCCGATCGAGTAGCTCGCGAGATCGGCGGAGAGCTTCCCTTCGATCTGCGCTTCGATGATCGCGAGAACGCGCTCCGCATGAGTGACGCAAGCTCCCGAGTCCGCCGTCGCGAGATCGAGCCCGACGTTAACGACGCCGTCCCCGACGTTGTGAGCCTCGATCACTTTCGGAGGAACGCTCGTGTCGAACTTCGAGACGCGTTCGAGGTAGCGATAACCTCCCGCCGGAAGAGTGTCCGAGGGATCGATGGTGACGACGAATCCGTCGCCGTCCGCGACGCCGTCCTTGTGGAGCTTCGCGGCGAGTCCGTTCAAGTACAGCGCGAACGTCCAGCCGTCCGAGGGGAGATAGTCCGGAACGAAGCGACGGTACGTCACCGTCTCTCCGGCGGAGAACACGATCGGGATGCTATCGGGGACGTCGACGCTCATCGCGCCCGAATAATGCCGGCGTAGCGATGCGCGAATCCAGCTTTTTTTTCTTCGACAACGTCGAAGGAGATTCGACGGGCGCGAGGATCGCGAGACTTTACGCGGGGAGGAGCGAGAGTGTGAAACGAGAGGACGGGATCATTATTTTTCGAGCGCGATCAGGACTCGACCGCACATCTCCTCATGCCCGAGGAGAGCGTCTCCCCTGCCGAGTAGTGAGAGCCGGCATTGCAGGGGAGTCTTTCAAGTGTCAGACGACCTTACAATGGCTCTTCCAGCATTCTTCTGAGGTCGGCCTTCCAATCCCGGTCCTCATATTCGCCCTCATCGAGTACCTGCACCCGAAACGTCTCATCCGAGAAGTCCTTCGCAAGTTTTTGCCAAGGCACCTTGTGCCCGACCTTCCCAAAATATTCGGCTACTTTCCTTTTGTAGCTCGTGTCCTCACTGCCCTTGAGCTGTTTCCCCTTACTCTCAACAACGAGCACCGCCGCCATGGGTTTCTTGTTCTTGCCGCGCTGAACCACAAAGTCGGGATATATTTTGTTGCGACGATAACCTTGTATCGAAAAATGCTCTGGTCCGATCAGATTCCGGTACCACCAGAGAACCTCAGGATGATTATCCAGGTATAGGGCCACAGACCTTTCGTACCGGTTGAGGTCATCAGGCACACGATCAAAGAGAGATCGCTGTAATGGCTCGTTGTCATCGCGTGCGAGCCAACGAGTCGCGCGGATACTAACCTTTGGCGGGATCTCGAAGCGTGCATCTCGACATTCGAGGAAGAACTGCAGTTGTTTGTTCCTATAGAGCGCTTCGAATGCTGATTGTGTTTGTTGGTCTGTGGAACGCTCAATTAAACCAGCGATTCTTTCGCGAATAGGAAACTTCACCAATCCCAATTCGCCGATGAGCTCTGGCATACGTCTTAGCAGCTCTTCAGTCGCCTTCCGCACTATTTCGCGTAGCTGCTTGTAACTGTAGTAATCAAACGAGAGACTCGCAACTAACCAGTTCCTAACCTGCTCATCGCTTTCCAGAACCGTCGCCCGCCTTTGCTCGACTGGCTCAACCATATCTTGATCGAGAGTAATTCGATAAAACGAGTCTTTTGCAGTGGCAAGCTCTTGAGACAAATCCCAGTCTGCGTCGGCGTAGCCGAACTTTGTGATGTCGATCTCGCTGATGAGGTGCCTAAAATAGTCGAGTACCTCGTACTCACCAGCAC
>Ga0335069_10002948_pt1 | contig 25948 bp, 33 predicted proteins | sample Lox_Sample_11_FD_206714 | JGI IMG/M metagenome (GOLD analysis project Ga0335069, IMG submission 206714) | Soil microbial communities from Loxahatchee National Wildlife Refuge, Florida, United States - Lox_Sample_1.1 | ecosystem: Environmental > Terrestrial > Soil > Wetlands | place: USA...
TGGACTTTCGCGGTATTCAAGGCAAAGGCAGGCGGGCGAGCGTATTTCCACGGAGGGCTCTCGCCACAAGAACTGATCATTCCTGTAGCCGTGATGCACTCGATGGCGAAGCCTTCTACCCCCACGGTAGGCATCCAGTGGATGCTAGCCCCCGGAGCGGCAAAGCTGACCACGAGGTTCTTCTCTGTGCAGATTACTGGAAGTCAAAGCGAGTCGAGCCTATTTGGGTTTGAACCGCCAAAGGTACGGATCGAACTAAGGGCCAACAAGAAGTGCGTTTCGATCCCGGTGAGTGCGTCCTATGGATTCGAGGATGCAACTGGCGAGGTCAAGCTGAAGTTGGCAGAAAACGATAACAAACGGATCGAACCAAACACCGTGACCGTGATGATTCCGGAAGACATTTCCCAAAAGTCGGTGGAAGTGTGCTTGATCGATGCGGCCACCGGAGCGGAACTTGCGCCAAGTCTAACGGTCGAGGTGACAATCTCGCTATGAGGATTATCTATGCCTGAGCTAGATCGAAAAGCGACTTCCGTATTTGCAGGCAAGGTCGTTCGCAAGGATTTGGTCCGCAAGGTCAAGGTCGGAGCCAACGTCCCAGTTTTCGTCCTTGAGTATCTATTGGGGAAGTATTGCGCCACGGATGACCCCGCGGCCATCGAGGCCGGGCTAAAAGTAGTGAACAACACGGTGTCCTCCAACTTCGTCCGGCCCGATGAAGCCAACAAAGCCCAATCGATGGTCAAGGACAAGGGAAAGCACACCTTCATCGACAAGGTGCAAGTGCGCTACGTTTCAGAGGACGACAAACACTGGGCCGAACTGAAAAACTTCGGCCACAAACACGTCCACATCCCCGATCACTACTTGCGGCAGTACGACCGTCTGCTGATGGGTGGGATTTGGGCACAACTCGACATTCGACACTCGTACGACGAAGAGCAGAAGGGCGTACGCAGCCCATTCTGGATCGACAACTTGAAGCCGATTCAACTTGCGACCTTCGACCTTGAGGAATACAGGACTTGTCGTAGCAAATTTACCACAGACGAATGGATCGACCTGCTGCTGCGCACCATCGGACTTGAACCGTCGTACTTTAACCGCCGCCAGAAATTGCACTACTTGGTGCGACTGATTCCGCTGACCGAGAACAACTACAACTTGGTGGAACTTGGCCCGCGTGAAACGGGAAAGAGCTACGGCTATCAGGAATTGTCGCCGTATACCATCCTGCTGACCGGACCAACCACCGTAGCCAATCTGTTCTTCAACATGGCCACTGGGAAGATTGGACTGGTGGGAATCTGGGACGCCATCGGCTTTGATGAAGTGGCTGACCTCCAAAAGATGCCCAAGGAAGTGGTTACAACGCTCAAAACTTACTGCGAATCGGGGACATTCGCTCGTGGGAAGGATTCGTTGTCCGGCATGGCCTCCATCGCCATGTTCGGGAACACGAACCAGCCCGTCGAGGTCATGGTGCGTTCATCGCATTTGTTTCTGCCGATGCCCGAGGTGATCCGAGAGGACATGGCGTTCCTCGACCGAATCCATTTCTACATTCCGGGTTGGGAATTGCCAAAGATGAAGGTGGATTACTTCACCAATCACTACGGCTTTGTGGTGGATTATCTGGCCGAGGCACTCCGAGAGCTAAGGAAGCACACCTTCACTGAGGTGCTAGACCGTCACTTTTCGCTGGGGGCGCACCTAAAATCACGTGATGTGAAAGCGGTGCGCAAGACTGTATCGGGATTGGTCAAATTGATATATCCCAACGGAGAGCTTTCCAAGGGCGAGTTGGCGGAGTTGGTGGAGTTGTCGCTTGAAGGCCGTCGCCGCGTGAAGGAACAGCTTAAGAAGATGGGTTCTTTCGAGTTTCACCAGACCTCGTTCTCGCTGATCGACAACGAAACACGAGATGAGAAATTCGTCGGCGTCCCTGAACAGGGCGGACGAGATATGATCTCGCTCGACCCCTTGGAACCGGGCTCAGTGTACACATCGTCGGTAGATGATCAGGGCAAAGTCGGCCTGTATCGTCTTGAAGTCGGTTGCTCCCCCGGCACAGGTAAGCTCAAGATCGCTGGTGGTGTCGAAGGTCCGATGCGAGAGTCGATTTCCCGAGCCTTTGCCTATTTGATGGGCCAAAAGGTCAAGATGGGGATCGGACAACAGATTGATACGACTGATTTCCACGTTGAGGCAATCGATCTGCTTTCTAATCATGTTCCCTGCGAAGCAGGGATTGCTTTGGTGGTCGCCATCTATTCGGCGCTAAAGAGAATGCCAGTTCAGGCAGCCCTCGTCATTCTCGGCGACCTGAGCATCCAAGGGAACATCAAGCCGATGCGGTCGCTGGCCGAGCCGTTGCAGGTGGGAATGGACAATGGCGCACGCAAGGCACTGATCCCACTCGAAAACAAAAGAAACTTTCTTGAGGTTTCGGGCGAAATCGTGGAGCGAGTTGACCCTGTATTTTTCTCCGATCCGATGACGGCTGCGATGAAGTCGTTGGGGATAACGTGACTGGAACTACAAGGGTCGCATTTGCCCGCTAGAATGGCAGGCTGCGAAGATGTTCAAGCAGCCTTACCATCCCTAGCGTGTCCTGCCCACAGTAATCGAGCAGCGCCTTCCGTTTCCGCTGGCACTCAGCCTCTCTGCAATCGCCGCCAATAAGCGATTCCCAAGCGATTCCGGCAGCTTGTCCATCCGCCACTTCCATGCCGTCGTAGGTCATGTCGGGAACGAGCGCTGGAAGCACGGATTTCAGCGAGTATGAACCAGCGAATCTTGGATGGTAAACGTGGTCCCGGATAATTGGCAGCAAGTCCCACAGTCGGCGCTGAAGCTTGTTAATGCGTCCCGAGAACTCCGGCAGCCACGACGCGAGGTCAGAGAGCCGTTGCGACTCGAACTGCTGGTTGTAGACCACAATGCTGCCACAATCACCAAGGGCATCACAAAGCGCCGAGACGAAATCATAGCGAGGGTCGTTCGCGTCAGTGGCCAAGAATTCAAAATGCTCGGGCTCAGCACTTGGCTGTCGTAGTACATGAACGCTCCACTGAAATGGAATGTGGTCGTACGGGCGCATCCCTGTAAACCGGGGGATTGCCGGATACACCGTTTCGAAGTCGGCGAAGTACAGCGGGTACTTTAATTTGCCAAGTTCTCTCTTTAGGTCTGCATCGAACCATGGTTGTCCCGTCTGAACACAATTACACGCACGCCGCAACCGCCCAGTCAGTGGGTAATTCTTCGGAATGTCGTGGATGGACTCTACGCCGTCAGCAACAAGCCTTGCGACGGTGTTCGCGTGAATCCTCGGAAGCCGCAAGATGTGATCGTCCGGGATCGGCGGATTGCAATGATCGAAGAACTCGCAGGTGACAGGATCGGTGCATTGCCGTCCGGCTGGGATGCTCGGAGCCTCGGGCATTTCAAGCACACGAAATTCCGACCGGAGTTGGACGGCGACCTCACGCTGCGCCCGTTTAACTCGATTTGTAAGGTTCCTGATTTTGAAAAAGCGCCGGGCGTCGATTTGCTCGCCGTGAACATATTCCCGATTCACATGCGCCAAGCACGATGCCGCAAGATCAACGCCCGATCGGCTCACCACGCGGTGTTGAATCGCAACATCGTCCAGATGGTGGTCTTTGGGCTCGGTGGTCGATTTGACTTCAATGAGCCTCCAGCGTTTGTCATGGCGGCGATGAAGAATATCGACCCGGACAAACACACTTTGGTATTCAAACGCACCCTCAAATATCGCGGGCACTTCAGGGTTTGCGAGTAGCTCCCGAGTCGCCCGTATCGCCTCGTCCCGGTCCTTGCAATCGACAACCACACCACCCGGAAACATCTGGCGTGCCAGCAGCCCGACCTCTTGCCCTTGGCCAATGATTGCTTGGTCCGATTCGTCGGGCTGCGCCGCCAATTCCGGCTCATGGACGAGCAAATAAAAACGCTTGAGGCATTGCGTTCCCGCGATGTATTTGGATTTCGAAATGAGCATGTGCGACGCTATGCCTTTGTCTTCGCCCTCTTCCAGATTCGCCAGCGTTGATTCCCTCGTGCGACAGAGCCAAAAAGCCATCATACGTTTATTGAAGTATCCCGCAGTTCCACAAAATTCCAATTAGCTCTTCGGGCGTGCAGACATTCCAACCTTTATCGACCGAGGTTTGCCGCATTTCGGTCGGCAACAGCGCCCAAGCGGTCTCGTCTCGGTAGCGCAGCACCAGATCGGGTCTATCTTCAACGACAAACCAACCGAGATCGTTGTCTTGAACAGATTTGTCTTCGTTCTGGATGCCTATCTCGATCCGTACAGCTAGCTCGTAGCCGCTGGTAGGTGCTTTTTGTACGCGGAGATTTGACACGTAGAAATCGTTCAGCGTTACGCGAAATTCGGGCAGGGGTGGCAAGGATTCGGGTATTGCCTCCGCCCGCATAATACCGCGCACATTCCGAAATCGACCAGTTTCCCGCCAAGCTTTTCATTTCGCTGCGGCAAAAATCGTCCAAACTTTCAGTTCGGGCGACCTGCAATCTCTGTGTTTTCTTCTCGCGTCTGGTACCTCGTAGTACGACTTTCTCATTTTTGGCCGTTTTCTAGCGAAAACACTTGTCCCCGGTGTATATGTATGGATAGGTGGGAAACACTACTCTGGCGGAGAAATTCCTTTCAGTGCGGTCGTGGAACGCCCAGAGGCTCCCCAAGGGAATCAAGCGATGCTGCATTCGGTAAGGGAACTGTTCGAGCGCCAGAGAAAACTCGACGAATCGCATGACCCAATTGAGCGGTTCAAGGTTCTTTGGATCATGGCGGAACTGGGAGAGCGTCTGGAGCAGTGCTCCGACCATGAGATCGGTGATCTGCTGGACTTGGTGCTGGACGGGCTGTGCATCTTTAGTCCTGAGTTTCTGGTGTGTGAGCACGCCAAGCGGAGGCTCCTACAACCTGCGCCCTTGGAGACAGGCATGATCGATGCCCCGCAGAATCCGGCTCCGTCGCTTCATTTTGTGACGGCCGTTGACGAGAAACGAGAGATGCTCAGTTTTTGCTGCGAGACCCAGCCCTTGATGACGGTCCGCAGCCTTAGGCATCCCAAGCGGTGCCCGTTTTGCCAGCAAGAGAACCCTGATTTGACGACTCTTCCAACAGACAATGGAAAGGAGAACCTTTGAAACGAGCAGCGATCTACGCCAGAGTCTCGACGCCCGACCAGCACTTGGAAAATCAGATTCTCGACCTGAGGAAGCTGGCGGCACAGCGTGGTTTCGAAGTTGTGCACGAATACTGCGACAAAGGAATCTCTGGCTCTAAAGCGAAGCGCCCCGGTCTCGAATCCATGTTAGCCGACGCACGACGTGGCGAGTTCTCCGTGCTGCTGGTCGCTGCGTTCGACCGCATTGCGAGGAGCACCAAGAACTTCCTCGAAATCGTGGATGAGTTACACGAACTCGGAATTGAGTTTATCAGCGCCCGAGAGGCGATAGACACCAGCGGTCCAATGGGGCGCATGTTTCTAACTATGGTGGGCAGTATCGCCGAATTGGAACGGTCGCTAATTGTGGAACGAATCCGGGCAGGGATGCGCCGCGCTAAGCTTGAGGGCCAACGCCTTGGACGTGCGCCGCTTGACGTTGATCGGGCTGCGATTGTACGTGACCGCTTGTCCGGCATGAGTTTGACCCAAACCGCAAAGCGCCATCATGTGTCCCGAGCCACCGTGGTTCGGTTGGTAAAAGAAGCGAGCCAGCAACAAGTGACCGTCGCGGCATGAGTGAAAGACAGTCGCCCGGAGGCACTGCATGCAAATTGGGAAAACAATTCGTACCTTCGTTGTCGAACCGCTGGAGTTCCCCGTTCCCGCCACTGTTCCTGATTCCGAGCTTAGCCAAGCTGAGCCAGTGGGACCGAAACCCGAGCCTGAGAACGAACCGCAGCATCAACCAATCGAGGCATGACAGCGCCCGACTACATATCGCCCATCGTCGGATACCGAGTGTGGCAGTGGGATGCCGGGCTGAAATCGCTCAATGGCGTTCAATGGCATCCCAGACAGGTGATTGCATCCGAATGCAGAAGTCAGCGCTGCTACGAAGCGCCGCAAGCTGAATGCACCTGCGGAATCTACGCCAGCAAGAAGCTCGAACACTTGCGGCGACTCGGCTTTATGGAGAATCGGGTTCACGGCGAGGTCAGTCTGTGGGGTACGGTCGTCGAGCATCAAGAGGGATGGCGTGCCCAGTTCGCCTATCCGAAGAGCTTTACAGCGCCTCTTTCGTTGGTGCCCCTCGGCATGAGCAGGGCGGAAGCATGGCTCGCCGCGTTGTCGGCGTTCGGTTGCGACATCTTCATCAACGGCGACGGGGGAACGGTGCCGCTGTGGCACAGGGAGTCTGGCGTTGATGCGAGTGGGATCGACCTGCTGGTTCGGCGCTCCGGCGAGTGGTACGCCCTCCGAGCAGAGCAACGGCGTATCAAACCCGGCGACCGTGTTGTTGTCATCGGCCATGGCATTGCGATTGTCGAGCATGCCGATGACTGTTTGGTGCAGGCTGTCCTCGGGAACAGAAGCGTGTTGACGGTCGAGCGCGAGACAGTCGTTTGGTGCGAACGGTACACGAGATGGGAAGTGGCCGGAGGCGTAAGCATGGGGATTACGGCGTGCAGGTTGGAAACGCTGGCTACATGTAGAGGAGTAAAGTGAGCATGGGAGTGACGCCTTTTCGAGAAGGGGCACGGCGCATCCGAAACGTCAGCGGCACCGCGAGCCTTGAAATGGCTCTGCTGAAGGCGGTGAAGGTACTGGCGCACCACGGCATCCCACACTTGGTGGGCGGTGGTTTCGCCGTGCAGGAACACGGCTACTACCGCACCACCAGTGACCTCGAACTGGTCGTGCCGAGCATGCCGGAAGCTCAAGAGAATCTCTTGGCCAATAGCTTTGAGAAAAGCACTGATTCCGTCAGCGCTGTTATTGACACTGACTCCAAAGTGAAAATCAAACTCCTGCCGGGCGGTGGCAAGGTGTTTGTTAAGGACAAGCTGGACCAACCCATGCCCACCGAGGTGACGGAGCAGCCGAAAATCATGTCTCTGAGCGAACTGCTCAACACAAAGCTGTCACGAGGATGGATGAAAGACTTGTCCGATGTAGTCCAACTGATAAAGGCGAATTCTTTGTCGAAGAAATATCCTGTGGACGACATCGTGCAGACGGACTACGAAAAGGCGTGGGACATCGCCGCAGCAGAAATGGCAAGGGCTGATGAACCGCGAACGTGGGAATGACAAGACGCAGGGGCGGCTCGCCATCACGAGCGCAAGGTGGAAGGCGGCTTCCGCTGTCTATTGTGCGAATGTCTTGCGCCCAGATTTGGACGAGGCGGGAAAGCGCAAGCTTGCGAACGCCATTCTGAGCCTCGGGGACAATCAGAATCGCACGATGCCGAAGATGCGGATTAGCCCAGCAGCGGTAGAGGAGATGTTTTTCCGGCATTCGCAATGCATACATCCTAAATGTCCCCTGCTGCTGTTCTCCAAACAATTGGCCGATGGACTGAATGCTTATTTCACTGAGGAAGAGTGAGAATCCTGATTTGCGAGGACGACGAAGCCCAGTTGAACTGGCTCGCATGCAGGCTGAATCATGAGGGCAAGTTTGTCTTCACAACCGTGCAGGGAGATCGGGCATTTGTCGAGTGGCAGAAGGGAAGGCCGTGGGATTTCGTCGTGACCGATTACAGCTTTCTCCCCGGCGAAAAGATTAGGAACGGTCGCGACCTCGTGCGGGAAATCCACTTGGTCGATCCGAGCCAGAAAATCATTGTGCAAACGGGCGAAAGGGACCTCGTTGTGCCACTCGGCGTGAAGTTGCTGCGCAAACCGTACTCTTTCCACAGATTGGTTCGGGCAATGCGGGCTATGCAGGCGCTCAAACCCGCTGCACACGTCGCAAGCGATTGATAGCCGACGCTACCTTTTTGCGCTGTTCGTGCGTCAGTCGGACGTTACCGGATTCAAGTGCCAGAAAGTGAATCACTCGACAAACATGATTTACGATTGCACTGAAACCCGAGACTTCTATCGACCACAGTTTGGGCATGAAGTGTTCGAAATTATTGCGAAACTCTTGGGACAACATCTTTAGGGCTCGCAGTTCATCGCTGGAGACATGGAGCCGCCGACTGTCGTGATATTGCAGCATGTATATGTCATTCTGACACCTGTTTAGGGCCTCCCACATGCTGATGAGGTGTTTCGCCTTGCCTTCCTTGCCTTTACTGACTCGATCAGGGTCAGTCCCCGTAACGGCGAGCACAGCGAAACTGTACAGGGCACCGTGCAACGAAATCGTAAGCCATTTCCACTTGTGTGGATGGCTTCCAGAGTAGAAGCTCGCTGCGGTCCACAGGAAATCGACGGCGTTCTCCCTTTCGTCTGTTCGATAATATTGGGCTTTCACGGCAAGGCTTCTCCAATACAGCACAAAACAGCATAGCAAAAGAAAAGCGAAACTAGTATGATGGCTCGTGTGGACGAACCTAGGAAATCCGCCGTTACCGCAATCTGCGCCGCAATCCTTGTCGCTAGACGGTTGGCGACTGCACCGAGGAATTCACCTGCGTACGTGGCCGCAATTGCTGACGCCGTAGCGGATGCGAGGCGAATCGTCGAAAGGATTGAGCGCGACAACCCAACGGGAGACAGGTTCTATGAGCGAGGACGAAGATAGGCGACGACGAGATTTGTATGACGAACACCGAAGGCAGACGTGGCAGGACATTCAGAGTTCCACGGATAACTTCGACAAGAATCTACTGGCCGTTTCGAGTGCCGCACTCGGCTTTTCTGTGGCCTTCATCAAAGACATCGCCCACCTCCCAACAGCAGTGTGGCATCCAGTGCTCTACGCATCATGGATTTGCTTTGCCGCCTGCATAGTGATTACGGTGTTTTCGTTCCGTTTGAGCGTGGTGGTACTCAACAGGCACTTGGGCTACTTGCGGGAGTATTACGAAAACAGAAAGGAAGAATTCTTGACGAAGAAAAGTGCGGCTGGACATGTGCTCGAAGGGTTCACATGGGCGGCAGCCTTCTTCTTCCTCGCTGGTATAATTTGCACAATGGTCTTTTGTATTCGGAATGTTGGCTAAGAGGAGGGCGCGTTGAGCAAGCGAATCTACGGGAAGGACGCCAGAGGTCCGTTGGCTATCACACCAGTTGAATCGCAGCAAAACCTTGAAAAAGGCCGCTCCCCGATAGCGGCTACACCTGTTACTTCAAAAGAAGAACGGGGCCGTCAACCCATCACCACTACCCCGGCGCAAACGTCAACCACTCAGTCAAGCGGTTCCGGGTCTTCAAGCGGCACTTCTAGCACGGGTTCCAACAATTCCGGAGACAAGAAGTAGCGTACGAGCGTACGTCGTCCAGCCTCCGCGGGATTCTGGCGTTGTTCAGGCGAAGGAAGTCCATGTGAGCCACAACAAACTCGTTGAGATTGTTTCCGATTACATAGCGAACAAACAGACGAGGGCGGAAGCTGAACGCCGCTGGTTTGTTATCCAGCCGACCCTTGAAGATGCGATCTCGAAGGCGGCCAAAGCGGTAAAGCCAAGCGGAAAAAGGTTTGGTCACCAACGACGTATTCCCGAGTCGGTGTTGCGCCAGAGTGAGAGAGCACTTCTCGACGCGGTGCCCGCTCTACGATCAGCCGGAACGTTTGAAGGACTCCATCGAGTCATTTCGAGCATAATCGGCGACATCGCTGGGATTGGTGAACTCACCATTTATGACACCGCACTGCGAATCGGAGCCAATCTAGGGCTCGAACCTGCCGTAGTCTTCCTGCACGCTGGAACTCGAATGGGGGCCAGAGCACTTGGTCTGGATGGTTCCCAAAAGTTCATTGAGAGAAGATATCTCCCTCGTGAGTTTGAATCGTTGTCTCCGGGGGAAATCGAGGACGTGCTCTGTATTTACAAGGACCGTTTAGGAAAAAGGGGAAACAAAAAGAGAATTAGGGACTGCACCTAGTTTCAGCACGGTCTGAGGGTTACGTGGCGGAGGAATGGGCAGCTAGCGGAGAGAACCCCGCACTGAAATCCCCGAAGGACAGAACTTCGCAAGCGATTTCAGCCTGAGCAGCAATCTGGCGTAGGTCCCGTTCTTGCGGCCAATCCTTTGCCACAAAGCGACCACAATATGGAAGATAGACAGCCATCAAAAGATCGTTACGTCCGGGTGGGTCGGGTTCATTCGGCTGCCGCAATTTCAAGGCGAAGTTAAACCACGCCATCATCATCGCGTAGCAGGTTGCACGAAAGGGTGGACATGCAGCTACGAACGCCCGCAGTTCAACCGCGTTCACAGGGGTTCGGCTCACACGCTCATAAAGCCCGCGAGCGACGTGCCAAAACAAACCACCGTCCACCATCGCGACTTCCCTCATCGCCTCCGCAAAACTCTGGGGGCGCTTTGCCCCTTGGGCGATTACGGCGTCGAGTTTTGGTCGCAATGCCGTCCACAGATTCTCAAAGTTCTCTATCACCTTCGATTGCTCGGTTTGTTGCTCCTTGCACAGGTCCGGTGGAAAATCTTGGGCGAGGAGTCCTTCCTCGTAAGGTCTGGCCCTTGCGCTGACTCGTGTCCAGTCGAAAGCCCAAGGGTTACGAAAATAAGCCTCGACTTGTAAACGCAGAATTTCATGTGGAGGCCAGAGGCACTCGCCCGACCGGAGCAAACGTCTAATGCGGCTAAGGAGGGCCTGCCGCCGGGCTTCCTTCCGTGTCGAAATCACTTCCTCGGCGCTTAATCCGAGGAGAAGAACGTGGAAACCAGCCTCCAGACCAGCCATGAGCGGTTCGGAAAGTAGTCCCTCGTTTTCAAGGGCGTTGATCGCGCTCGTGTCGAAGCCGATTGTGGGCAGCGGTGGCATCGCTAAAGATTGTATCGCAGCAAAGCGAGCAGGGTGACCTTGGAAAGTCGCAAATTCCTGTGACCAATTCGCGACTAATTCCGCCAAACTTCCGGTAGCGTGTAACCCGCTAAGTTATTGAAAGATTGCTGTGGTCAGGAAAGCTGTTTTCGCGGGCCGCATCACACTCTGGAATCGGTTGACCTGCTGGGATTTATTGACCTGATTTTCGGAGTGTTTGCGAGTCTGAGGTGGTTTCTCGACTAAAGATTTCGAACCAGTGGAGAGTTCCAGCGGAAGAAGCAGTTATCAATCATGGCTCGCCGCCGCCCCGGTGGCCGCGTTTTCACGGCCACCGATTAGCTATGTAGCCTGCGCCATCCGTTGACGTAACTGGCCCGGCATCGAGAAAGCTGCAAGGTCGCCTTCGCGTTTGCACTCGCGGCGCTCCCATTCGTGCGGTGGGTCCGATCCTGCGCCTAGCCCATGTGCAGAAGAGAAACTCCTTTGCTCGCGTCATGGCGACGTAAAGGAGTCTCCGCTCCTCGCCCAAATCGCAATCAGGTCTAGGTACTAGCCCTTCTTCTAGCCCCGCGATAATCGTTGCCCGAACCGTCAGTCCCTTCGCTCCGCCCATTGTCATTATGCGAACACCGGGGCTCTCAGCTAGAGCTAGGTCTTTTCCCATCGGCGTGATTTGTGACAAGTAGCGGTCAAACCCTTGATCCGACTCTGAAAGACCGTCCAGCGCGTACAAGAGTTGCGTGAAAGCCTCTGTAGTCGCAGGTACGATTCCATTGCCCGCATTCTCGACAATGTAATGTCCCCAACCTTCCTCTGGTTGCTCATCTGGAAGTATGTGCGCGTCTAGCCAGCCTGTTACGGCTGTGATCAGCGTCCTTGCTTTTGGTGCAGATCGGGGCGCATCAGGAAACTCCGCCTCGTATGCTGCAATGAGCGCGGCACCAAATTGGATATGGTCCCCGCGAGCACGTTCGTAAATGTAATCGACAAACGTTTCACCGATTCCTGAAGTGAGTTGAAGCAGACTGGCCCACGCAAGTGAATCCTGCCTATGAGCCATAAGTCTGAATATTTCCAACACAAATCGGTTGGCCTTGTCAGCGAGGATACGGTTCACGACATCTGGGTCGGAACATGGGATTCCAAATTCCTGTAGGTGGGTTTCTATCGGTCTGCTGAACGCTCCATTGTGGTTTCCTCGAAGCAGTATCAAAACTTCCTTGGCTGGCACATCTTCGTCTTCAACTAAGTGTCTAACAAGTGCAGCTACTCCCTCCGCTTCGGTCGATTCATTGCTGAACGCAAGTAGCGTTACTTCACCGTCCGGTGATCCGGGCGCGCTCGCAAGTCTTGGGACGTGAGCGGGTCTATCGGGATCGCCCTCTATAACGTGGAGAGCCCACTCAATGATATGGCGACCGCAACGCTGTGTAACTGAGAGCGGATACAATTCACAACCCGGATAATCCTCAGGGAAGCGGCGAATGCCCTCCGGCGCAGCGCGACGGAACGAATAGATGGACTGATCGTCATCTCCCGCTCCGATTATGGCGCATCCGCGTTCGCCGATTAGTTTCAACACTTCGAGATCGCAAGCGTTCAAATCTTGATACTCGTCTACGATGAGCAAGTCGTAGTTGACACCATCGAGATCAGGATGATTCATCAGGGCATGTCGAAGTGCATAAGGCAACTCCGAAAGCAAAACGTAACCACAGATTTCTCGATGCTCGTTCCATGCTCCAAGAAATCTTGCCCGCTCCTCAGGATCGACGCGAGGGTGAACGGCAGGTTGGAGTGATTCCCAATTCGCTGCCATTTCCCTGATGAGATTTTCCAGTCTCCTGACGTGAATGTGTGCTCGACGCCCCAAAGTCGGATGCACAATCTCGTCATTTTCCCAATCATCTGCTAACCGTAGCGGATGAGGGAAGTTGCCTGTGCCGGGATTTTGTAGCAGCACTGAGATCGAAAACGAATGAATTGTACTTGGTCGCTGTGTTGCCGCTGCGGGATGATCGGAAACCTTCTTGGCTAGTTCTGCGGTAGCAGCGCGAGTAAACGTAAGAAGTTTAATTCGCGGCGCAGGCTCGTCACCAAGAAGACGATCCATGAGTGCTACGAGGGTTGCGCTTTTCCCTGTGCCCGGCCCCGCCAGAACCCGAGCGTTACGATTGATGACATGTGCAAGAATTGCTTCCTGCTCGACTGTAGGGACATAGGCCATATTCGTAGAAACAACTCTTTTCTGCGCGAAGTGGCTATTGAGGCATAATTTTACTAGAAAGAGAGTCCTCGATGCGGTTGACATTGACCCAAGAGCAGGCGGTCACAGAACTGGGGAAGCATCTGTATCATTTCCTGCCGGGCCAGCCACACCCCTACGCTGACCAATCCATTTCATTTCAGGGAGCAGCCAAAGCCGCTGGTGTGGGGCAGTTCTGGCAGGGAGGTAGTAAGCAACCCGCGACCGTTGCGTTATTAAAAAACACGCTCGAAGACAGGGCTGACCGATTTTGCGATCTAATAAACGCTATTGTGCGAAAGGCTCTCGCGTATCGACAGAACAAGGGCGAACCACTCACCCGCGAAGACGTTCAAACCCTGAACAATCTTGTGCTCAAGCTGGGATTCAAAATCCCCGAGCTTCGCGATCCAAGGTTCCTCGATGGGCTGCCGTCTGTGAACAAAAGTCCAACCGCGAGTTCGCTCTCCAATGAGAAAAGGAAGGCGATGCTCACTGAATTGCAAAGGCTCAGTTTGCTCGCGCCGCAAGCACGGGGATATGCCTTTGAGCAGTTCTTGAAGGATTTGTTCTCGCTATCCGGCCTAGCCCCCAGAGATGCCTTCCGACTCGTAGGGGAGCAGATTGATGGAAGTTTTCAACTACAAGGCGAAACCTACCTGCTCGAAGCAACATGGCGGAATGAGCGCGTCGGCCATGAAGAGCTTTTGGCCTTCTTAGGAAAGGTATCGGGCAAGGCTACTTGGTCGCGTGGGTTGCATCTGAGCTATGCCGGTTTTACCCTCGATGGCCTTGAAGCATTTGCCAGAGGAAAGCGTACTACCATTGTCTGTATGGATGGTCTTTGCCTGAACGACACTCTGGCTCACAACCTGAGTTTGGCCACGGTCATCGAGCGGAAAGTTCGGAGAGCGGCAGAAACGAACGAAGCATTTGTTCGTGTTAGGGACCTCTTCGTAGAAGTGAAGTGAGCTTGGTGCGTGCCATCCTCAAGGGTGCGCGAGCAGTGACGATGAGAAGAGTGGCTTGATAGTCTTGCCTTTGATGTCGAAGTGGTGGCCACGACGACTTTTGGGACGCCACATTCCCTTGTAGCTCGGGCAGATTGCTAGGCAGCCCGTGATGGCGTGGGACAAACTCACCTGCCCCATGAAGACCATTTGACCCACCTTCCAGTTGAATGTGACAAGGTGTCCCATTCTTACCCCGTGAACGCGAGCCGTGATAGCCTTTGCTGCATGGCACCTCTGGTTTTCATCTCTTGCGGTCAATATACCGAACAGGAAAAGAAGTTAGGCAAGGCGGTTACTACGATTGTAAAAGGACTCGGATTCGATCCCTACTTCGCCGAGAATCAAAGTAGTTTGAAGGGTCTCCACGAAAACATCCTGTCAAAACTAAACGAATGTTCCGGCTTCATTGCCGTCGTGCACCCGCGAGGACTCGTGAGTTTTCCCGGAGGGGCAAAGCACACTCGCGCCTCGGTCTGGATCGAGCAGGAGATCGCAATTGCTGCATTCATTGCTCAATACAGCGGACGAGGCATCGAAGTTGCTGCGTTCATTCACGAAGACATAAAGCGCGAAGGCATTCGAGACCTGCTGCACCTAAATCCAATTTCATTTCGGTCTGATAACGAAGTTTTAGAGCAACTTCCGGGAATACTGAAGAAGTGGACTTTGGTCGGACCAGCCCACGTGGAATTGAAACTGTCTTATGAGAAAGTGAAGATTACCGGGGCGCAGCACGACTACATGCTCGTAGTTAGCGTTACCAACTCTGGAACGACTAGGCTCACTGAATATCAGATCGACCTACTGTTCCCTGATGCTTTTCTTAGTCAGACAATGCAGTACGGACATGAAGTTAATGACCGCCGAACAGCCACGCATCGAATGTTCCGGCTTTCAGAAAAAGAACATCTTAATGCACCTATCTTTCCGGGCGACACCAAGCGCATTTTCACGCTCCCGTATTTTGTGGATCGTACTAATTTTGACACCGCGGCGATGGAGCAGATGGTCACGGCGACTCTTCGTCTCGGCAAAGAGAAGCCGATAGTTGAGGAACGCCCCATACGAGACTTTCAAATCTTTTGACGGAGGAGGATTCAGAGCGACACCAGACCGCGTGACACCAAAGCTGCTCGATGCCTGTGGTTGGTACCCCCGGCTCTTTTTGAAAATCGAAAACAGAAAGCAGTAGCCAGCCAAGTCAAATTAAGGTTCCTCTTCAAGATTATCTTCCTCTTGTTGGTACGCCTCTTGCCTTTCAATTTCTCTCTCAATGTAGGCTTGGATTTGTTTGGAGCGTTTCTCGCGTAGCGTTTCCATGCGTTCCGTGAACCCTTTTAGTATGGCCGCGTATTCCTTCTTCCCTAGCTTGAAATTGAGAAGATTCGTGAGGACGTTGCCAATGTTGAATTGGAGTGCACTAAAATCGGCTTCCATTTCCTTGATCGAAACTGTCTCCATAGGGTCGTTCGGAAAGGTCTGCCAACCGCCTGTGTTTGAAAAAATCATAATCTCGGAATCGTGTCCGCAATAGGCTCCATGCGTTTTCGTCAAGAATAGAAGATAGGCCGCTACGTGGGCGGCTTCCCAAACGGTCGCATGTTTGCTGAACATCGTCTGTAGCACGTAAGTTCCCAAGAAACTTCCTGTGCCCAAGCACTCTGCATGGTCAACAGGCGAAACAGTGGGACCGTTGATTAAGAACAGCCTTCTCTCCTTCTGGTCTAGATGGATAACAACGATAGCTTGGAGATCAAAAACCCGCTGCTCCGTGGAAAGTGGATAGTAACGTGTGTGTATCTCAAGCGCCTTTTTTTCTATCGCTTCAACAACATCCGCTCTTTTTGGCATCGCCCTTGCGATCTCTTTAGCAATCTGCCGTATTGCCATGAACGAGAAATCTCTGTCTCCCGCATAAATGAAGGCAGGACGGCTCTCCAATTTGTTGTACATGCGAAACTTGGACTGAGAGAATTTGGAGTAACCTGCGCTCATTTCTGTGTCGGCGCATAGCACTACGCCATCTACGCACCGGAATCCGGCAGCGATTGTCATAGCCTTACTCCCTTCTGGCTTGGGGAAATATATGGCTTCGGCGTCCCAAAAGGAAGCCGATCACGACACTTGGGCAGTCACCAGCAGGTCACGATGGTACCGTATAGCTTTAAGGTTTGGTTGAGTCTCTAAGGTTCCTTGGCGGAAAACGAATTCACAATCGTTGGCTATCGGACATCGATCCGGTCGAGAATGAACGCTGCATCTTCGATTGCGCGGTCCACGAAAAATCCCTTCGCCATATTCGGTTTGTTTGGGTCTAGGTCGATGAGCTTCCGCGCTGCCAATATCGTTGCAGCAAACAAAATCGCGAATTTTCTTTCCTCGGTTACTCTGGAACTCCTGCACTCTGTGGAGTGAAATTCAGGCAAAAGAAGCGGGAACCGCAGTTCACTTTTTCTGGTGCAACAAGTCACATCATTTGCCTTGCAATCACGGCCAGCCTAGCAGTGTGTGGTCCTCCGAGGGGTCTTGCATTGCGAAGGCGTGAGCCTTCGCGATTTCGAGCCGAAGGGGTCATCTCGCTTCTCGACGGGTGCTCGGCTCTTGTCCAAAATTATCAGTTTGGGAGAAGTCATGGCAGCACCTCTGCAATAGCGGCCCGGACTTCTTCAAGGGTCATAGGGGGACGCAAGTCAACATCCGGATGAAGGTCGGTATTCCAAGTCAGGCGGTCATGATCAGCCACACGAACCTTTATTGAGAAGTCGCCATCGTACTGGCGGAGGCGGTAATAGACACTGCCCCCATTGGCTTTCGTGAACGAATACCGATAGCCGCAATCGTTGGCGACGGTTTCCACGAAGCCACATACGGTGTCGATCAATGCAGGGTTCGCTGGTGGCTTGTTCAACTCTGCCAATTGGTGGGCGCATGTTTTGCAAGTCGGTGAACCAGATAAGCGTGCGGTCTCGGCATTGAGGCCACAAAGTGTAGCGACCTTGAACCACGGGCTGCTCTTGCCGCTTGAGGTATGAGTCTTCACGGCTTCACCTCCAAAAGTTCAGCGATGTGCTCGAAGGCGGTGACGCCCGCCAGAGCGATTGCGAATGCACGTGCCATCGGGTCCGTGACACTGGAGTTGCACTCGACTTCGATGGCGCGATATAGCTTCTTCGCTTGACGGACTTGCTCTTTGGTGAGAACTTTATCAAACGCTTGGGCGAAAGTTGCGAGAACCGCAACCGTCTTTCTTGTCGGACCTCCTGACTTTTTCTTCCGTGTTTTCATTTCATATCCTCGGCTGTGGGAGCCACCCTTCATCTGACTACCCTCGTCAGCACCAGCATTACTGGTGGACGCCGCTGCGGCGGCGTTTCGGGCTTCTTCTCGTCGTTTCACCTACGAAAGCTTGCGACGATTGCATAGCTGTGATTCTTTCTCGCTGACTTCTGATAATCGTGCCGCATCGCTGGGACGGTCTCCTGCACCAGCACAAACTGGTCAACGATTTCAAAGCCGAGCAGTTCTAAAAGCTGGATAATCTCGACATGCGACAATCGCTGCTTGCCGCTTTCGATTTCGTCCTGACATTTCACGATGACGATGCCCTTCTTGCGCAGCACCCGAGAGGCTTCAAGGACACCGCCTGCATACAGGCGGATGACGGACTCGTGGCTGGTGTTCTGATTGCGGTAGCAACGATTTATCGATTCCTTGATACCCTTACCGCCATGCATGTACGGAGGGTCAAGAATCAGGGCATCGAGGCTTCGCTCGTCGTAAGGGAGATCGCAGAAATCCACCCCCGTCATAAGGTCGGTTGCGAACACTTCGTATTTGCTGCGGTCGATGTTCTGCCAAAAGACTCCTCGCCGATACGTCACATCGGCGACCCGGCTACCCTGCGGAACATACAATTCGAATATCCGAGGCAGAAGACCAGCATTAGTGCCGATTGTTGCTGTCAGTACGACCTGCTGTTCGACTGGCGTTTCTGTGATAATCATGGCTACATAAGACACCGCAGTTCCGTGAATCCATTAGTCCGTAACCTACAGATTTCAGGCCCTCTAAGTCTCAATGTTCAGGGAATTGAACGATCTGACGGCAAAGTACGTTTGGGGGGCTAGTGAAACCGAACGCGTTCGACAGGCTTCGTTGCCCCTTCAATTACCGAGCGGAGCTTGAGGCGGCTCGGCGGGTGCTGAACGGAAGAGTGATGGCTTGCGCTTATCAGCACTGGGAACTCGGCTATCGAAGGTTGGCCAAGAAGTTCAACATTTCAGCCGGAACGCTATTCGCGATCGCAAAAGAGCAGACGAGGAGACGGCTACGAAGGTGGGGATTGGGACGTAATATTCACATGAGGGAAGATGCCTTCGATGACTTGCTGTGTCCCTTTGATTACAAGCAGGAATTGGAAACTGCACGCAACGCGTTAAACGGCAAGCTCATTGAGTGCGTTTCGCGACGGGAGTCGGGTTATGGAAAATTGGCCAAGAGGTTCAATGTCTCAGCAGGGTGGCTTTTCGCAATGACACGGCAGCACAAGAAGAAACAAAAGCCGGGACCGCGCGGTCCAGCGAACAACTCTTACTGAACCGCACTGACCACAGCACAAAGTCGGATGACCCACTCCGTCGCCCGATGCAAAAATGCCGGGTACAGCCTCGCAAGTCTGTACTGGCATCGCCCATTACAGATAGACGGAGGTCAGTGTGTAGCCGAGTCGCTGGGCGATCTCGGGGTGCGCCTTGAGCAGCCGCCAAAAGTTCTTTCGGGCTTTCGCTCGTGGGCAGCAAGGATCAACCGTATACCTACGGGCGGTGCGGCACCAGCCTTTCAGTTTCAACTCGATGAGCTTCTCGGCAATCTCTGGTCTCGCGTGCATACAAACCTCCCGAATTCGCCGCTGCGAACACGGGCAGCCAGCGATTTTTCAGTGTTGATGGGTTTTTGTGAGCCGCAATCCGACGATGTGCGTCTCTACACATGGGCCGGAAAGTTCAGGAAAGGCTCATTGATTGTTCTTGGAAGGGCCTCAACCGTGCCTGTGAACACGGTGCCCGATTGTCCGCAGGAACGTCTCAGCAGCCCGAGGAAAAATCTGAAAAGTCTGATAGGTGTCACGATTCTGCCGAAATTCCCCAGAATCCGGCAAGGTGGGGCAATTTTTGGAGAAGCAATTAGGGTACTCATACTTCTCAGACTTCTTCTCTCTTTCTTTCTATCCTAAATAAATTGCAGGAGTTCCTCTCTTGCTCAACGTCTGACTTGGTGCTCAGAGTCTGAATCAGACTCCATCAAAAATCAGCCCCGGCTGCCCAGTCCTTGGTGGAAGTCGGTTCAGACTTTTGGCACTCATACCGACCTCAACCGCTGGTGGAAGCCCGGTCAGCCTTTGGCGCTCCATGCGTGTCCGCTTGCCCCCGGCCCCAAAAAAGCAGGCCTATTCCAATCACATGTTAGTTATTTTCGCCGCTACCGCTTTCTTGTTTCAGAGGACACACAAACATGCCAACAACCAAACCAGTGCCCCCGGCACAAAAGCAGAAGCACTCCTACGCCGCCCTCAAGACCCTTGAGATCGGCGAGTCAGTGTCTTTCCCGTTGGAGTGCTGGGACTCCATCGGCCCGGCGATGCACCGCCGCTGGAGGGTCGAACGCAAGAAATTCGTCCGCCGCACAGAGGGCGATCAAATTCGTGTTTGGAGGGTAGCCTGATGTCCACTGTTCCCCCTGTCGATGCCCCCGTGTGGTGTGAGGTTTGCCAAACCGAGACGGTTACCTGCGCACATCTGTGCGACTCCGACTACTTGGGCGAGGAGCTTTCCCGGCTGCACCGCTTGGCCGACATGGACATGCCGGACCGCCCATACGCCGGGTTCAGTGCCCTGATCGACAAAATCGACTGCCTACAAGAAAGGCACCATCGCCTTACCCGGCGTCCGGGCTGCGACTGTCATCTGTGCCGCGATCGTGGCTGGTTCGATGAGGACGAGGCGTGCGCGGCTGAACACTGGCGCTCGTTGGGCATGACGTACAGCAAAATTGTGAACCTGTTCGAATACTCGAAGTCCAAGGGTCAACTCAGGGGCTTTCGCCAACGGCTTGAGCAGCAGATGGCGGCGTCTCCAGATTCCGACCGTCATGTCCCTTCCCGGCTGACCTTCGAAGAATTCCTTGCTTCGGGTTCCGACGACTGGTCCTCTTGCGCGCAGCCCTTTAAAGCGCTTAATGCCCTGCGCATCCGGGACGGCATCGCCAACCCTGATGGCTCGGACCACGGTCCCAACTGCATCTGTTCCCAGTGCGTGGACTGGAGTCCTGACGCTTCATTTGATGACGAGTACTTCTTTGTGATTGATGGCGTGGGCACGCTGGTCGTCGGCTATCGTGAAATCCCCGATCTGCTCGCCCAGTTTCCCAATGCACGTCGGGTGAAGAAATAAAATGGCTATTGATTTTTCGAGCCGCATTGTCCGTTTCGAGCAACCCGTCCCGGTCCCAGCCGACTGTCAGTCCGCTGCGGCCCCCGCTCCTGCCACCGAGAAAGAAAAATGCTACAGAAACAACTGCGAGTGCGGCCTTGAGCACGTTACGCAGACTTCGAAGCCCACGACGCGCTGCCGAGACTGCGGCACTGCACTTTCGGCGGAGAACAGAAGCATAGAGTCCAGCAAACGATGCGACGAGTGCTCCCTGAAGTTCTTGGACACGGCGAACGCCTTCATTCGCACGAGGCAGGGCGAGCGGCAGCGGCAAACAGTCGATGATCCGCTTGCGTTCCCAGAGGAATGCCTTCAGGACGACAGGCTGGGCGACATGGCGAAAGACCTGAAGTTACCGCTGGGGGTGGCTTACCCGGCGGTCTTGGCGTGCGTGTCGGTCAAGCCGAACCTCGAACGCATGTGCGGAGCCCGGATGAACATCTATTGCGCCCTGATCGTCAAACCCGGCGGGTGCAAGAACGAGACCATCAGACGGTCTCTGATCGTCACGAGACTGACGCCGGGGCACGAGTATATGAAGAGCGCCCCCGGTGGTGATGCGCAGCTTATTGGATTGCTTGGCGACCGCCCGAACAGGAAGAACGCGGATAGTCCCGAGGAGCGTATCCCCGGCCCAAGTAGAATGCTACTCGTCACCAACGAGATTGGTGATGTGCTCAGCAAGACTGGCATCGACAACAGCACATTGGCATCGAGGCTCTGTGACTTCTGGGACGACAGCGAATACACCAAGCTCGTGGGCAAAGACCAAGTGCATGTGGATTGTCGGCTAAGTTGGCTCGGGGGACTGCCCGCAAGCTTGGACAAGCCAGACAAATTCAGCGAGTACTTCGGAGGCGAAACCAACTTCGGGCTCTATCCTCGCTTCATCTTTGGCTACAGCGGCACAAAGTTCAATTTCAGGGATTGGGAGCCGCCAGTCCACTCTGGAAGCCCGAGCAGCGCCACGCTCACAACCGAAGACGACGCCGCAGAGTATCTCGCGTCCTTCGACAACAACGATACTACAGTCGTGCACCGCATCAGCCCCGAGGCAATGAAGCTTTGGGAGGAGTGGGCACCCGGTGGCAATCCGGACGACGAAGGTCGGATCAAATACAACGGCAAGAAGATCGCCATCCTCAAAGCATGCTTCAACTGCGAGCACGAAGTCAGTCCGAAGCGCATGAAGCAATCAATCATGTTCATGCAGTGGCAGGTTAGGATCAGGCAGATATTCAAGCCCGGCGTGGCCAAGGAGATCAACCGCGAGGCTTGGTTCACTGAACACCTGATCCCTGCGCTGGAACGTGCCGGAGCCTATGAGCGCTTCGTTAGTTGGCGACGAATAAGCCTCCGCAACCACTGGGACGAAAAGATCGACGCTGGAGTCCAGATTCGCACTGTCGAGAATCTCGTTAAGCTGGGAAGATTGATCGAAGAGCCGGAGGACGAAGACGAAAAGAAAATTAGGGGCAGGCGTGATCGCAAGTTTCCTCATGTGATGCTCAGGAAGGTGACCGAGGCAGAATCCTGAAGCCACAACGTTTTCCTGCGGCAAATCAAAAAGGAGAGCACTGTGGCTCCCGCTTGGGGAGATTGAGCCGTGGGCCGGTGTTAGCAGGCTTTAAGCCGTCGCTCTTCGTCCCACTGGTCGAGGTGCTCGGAGCAAACCCATAACCATCTACCACAAACATCGATCTTCGCTATTGCAGGCTTCTCGCACGGATGCTCACTGCACGGTCCGTCGGGGCAATGACAGGGCTCGGGGCCGACATCGATCCATTGTTCGCACTCACGTTTGCTGAGTCCGATCATTCGTCCACCTCTGTTGCATCACTGCCAACTGAAATTCCGCTGGTCATGGTGAAGTTGGGGTCGGAGGCAAGCAGCGACAAATTGAACTCGTGGATTCTTGTGGCGTTCTTGCATCTCTCCTCGGCCATCTTGACGTTCTGATCGTATAGCTCGATGCCGATGAAGAGGCGTCCAAGCTTGATTGCGACTTCGCCCGTCGTCCCCGTGCCCGCAAACGGATCGAGCACGATGCCCGGACGGCTAGGCAGGTCAGAAAGGGTCCATCCCCGAGTCACAGGCTTGCGGGGGACGTAGGTACGGCCCGTGTCCTGCCGGCCCGACATTTTGGCGTGATCTTGTTTGGTGTACTTGCCCACACGCCGCTTCGATTGGCCATCATCGTATTCGACTCGTTCGACCATCCGCTCTCTTGGACCTAGCTCAGTCACCGCTGCCGGGCAAGTCATAACGATTGGGCGCTCAACCAGAACAGAGGGGAAGACCGCATAGTGGCTCCGTGTCGTTTGCCCTGTGGGCACGAGCCACACGTTACCGAGGTTACGACCCTCTATGCATGAGTCGCATTGCATCAGCGACTCAGGTAGGTAGCGAACGCGTTCCACATTTCGACGTTCGACACCGACAGCACATGTGTCTGTCCAAGCGCCTTGCTTACTCCGAACGAAGCGATAGAAGGGTTCCCAGCCGTTGCCGTTCAGTCTGCCGGGTGCAGGCTCGATCATGCCGTGTCCGAGTGGCGGGCCTTGCACCTGTGCGACTTCTTTTGCCCAGACGACCTCATCGATGAGTCGGAGTCCTTCCGCTTCCATGGCCAACACGAACCGCTTCGGGATGTTCAGCAACGATCCGTCCTTTGCTCGCTTATCCCCGATGTTGACCCAAACGCTAGCCCATGGCTGGAGCGGAATAGAAGCGAACATCTCAACCAAAGAGGTGATGTAGTGGTCCACTGTGTCTTCTCGGCCGAGTTCGTTCTCGCTTTCTCCATAGGTCCGCTGCGAAAAATATGGTGGCGACGTAACAACGCAGTCCACAGGGAACGGCAACTGCTTCACTAGTTCTCTGGCGTCCCCGGTGAGAATCTCAAAAGGTCGAGAAGCGGGCCACCCTGATGGCAAGTCCCATGATACGGCTGCGGTCGTCGTGCAGTTTGCCTCGCTGCCGGGGACGGAGAGTCCCTCAGAAGAAATCGTTGTGTTAAAGCACGAGAATCCTAACGGGCGGTGTCCTGTAAACGTCCTGCATACGTCTACGCTGGTACGCTCAGCGGTTCGGACCACCGCTCTGTTGATGTCATTCATCTGTTGCATGCCTATGGAAATTGAATCGGGCGGCGTTCCTAGCAAACAGCCTGCGGTTTCGCAGACGAGATTCCCTTTACGTTTCGCCAAAGGCGTCTGCGGCCTGACCGCCCACTGTTTGATACTGAGTCCCACAGGGAATCGGCGTTTGGGCAAGCATCTCGTGGTCTTCTGCTACCCTAATCGGCACGGGCGGCTTGCTCATTACGTATTCCCATTTCTTGCTGCTGCCACCCCTGCCAGTTCCGCTCGTCATTTTCACGTAGTCATCCTCAAGGTGGAGGCCGTAGAACACGCCTTTTTTCGTCCAGAGGATTTCTTTCTGTCCATCGGTAATGCAACTGGCAGTCACCTTCATCATTGGTTTCAGGGCCGCACCGCAAGCATTGTAGGTAAGCTGCCAAGCCCCTTTCCAAGTAGCGAGAATCAAATGCAGCTTGTCGTGATCAACGATTGCCTTGTCATACATTGCGTATCCGGGGCATTTCTCCGTCAGGGTGTAGGGCGGGTCAACAAATGCATAGAAATCTTCCCTGTCAAAAGCAGCCAACGCTTCGAAGGCGTCTTCCATGACCGTGATCCTGTTCCGGAGGCTAAAAAGCAGGTCAAGGGAACCGTCGAGAGTGCGCGGCCAGCGGCATAGGATTCCGCCACGATTCTTTTCTGTCATGCAGCCACCAACCGGCTTCCCGTTGTAACCCACACGGGACCGAAGCAGAATCCAGAATCCGGGGTCTTCCTCTTTCATCCGATCGAGACTCGTCTCGATAAACGGCTTCTGCTGGTCGAAGGGCAAGGCGAAAACCTGCTCTGTCCACTTTGCTACCCGGTAAGAAAAGTTAGAGTCGCCAAGTGCCGCACGCCAAAAAGCAAGATAGTTTTGGTCGTTCTCTGCCAGTACCAACCGCTCGGCGTAGCCCTCATTAAGCAGGGTTAGTCCCACAATGGTGCTTCCGGCGTAAGGCTCTACGATGGTCTTAGGTTGCCAGTCACGTAGAAATTCCCGCGCGTGCGGAACGAACCAGCTTTTGCTTCCGCCCGTCTTGATAATGTAGAGAGGCAGTCTCATTGGACCGCCTCTGGATTCGGATTTTCCAGCTTCGCGGTTCTGGCAATGATTTCTTGAGCTATTGCGTTGGCAACGGTCGCGAAACGTTTCGGATCGGATTCGAGGGGCTGGAGCGTGGAGCCAACAAAGTCCAAGCACGTCTTGATAAACTTGTTGTCAGTCCAATCTACCGTATCCGTTGGCTGTTGGCCCGCCTTCTTGCCTGCCTCAAATCCTTTTTTGAAGAGCGGCTTTTGCTCGTCGAGAGAAGCACTCGGTTTCACCTGCTTGTTGGCGAACCGCTGGTCGGTCTTACCTTCCTTGGCGAGGGCGCGACGCATTGTCCGCCCGGTCATCGGTAGATTTTTCTCCACGAACTCGTCGAAGTTCATGTAGGGCTGCCCGTCGAAAACCACAGGGCTGCCCCGGCGCTTGGACGCAAAGACGGTTTTGACTTTGATCGCTAGGGCTATCAGTTCGGAGAGCGGCGCATCGAGCGCCTTGCTCTTCGTCACGAACTCCCGAATCGTGGTCTCCTCATCGGAGGTTAGATTGGAGGCGGACACCGTGTCCGGCTTGGGCGCCAGATTACCGGGCAACGTTCTGCCCTCGGGCATTGGCCCCGAGAAAGCTGTGGACCCCGTGAGAAGCGCAATCGCGGACCTGAAAAGCGAATCGAAATCGTTGCCTTCCACGGACTCGACGGCAGAACGTGCAGCCTTTCTTGAGAAGCCCTGTGAGACCAGCGCCGCAGCGACATCGGCTGCTAACGTGAGCCCTAGTGAAACAGAATTGAGTTGTTGAGATTCGTTGGATTGCGAAGCCACACTGATCCTTTCGGATCAATGCGGTCTCGACGAATGAAAGGTAATCCCGTCGCGAGGAACAAAGCCCTCACTGAAGACCACAATATTGACCGCGCCGACCAGAGGAACCTGCTGCCCAGTGCTTAGCTGACAGCAGGACTACTTCCTTTTCCTGCTCAATGAACCGTTCTTTACCCAGTCGGTCGCTGTTTTGAGTTTTGTGCTACATCGACTTAGATGCGCACCCGCAGGGTCGGGG
>Ga0335069_10002949_pt1 | contig 25944 bp, 22 predicted proteins | sample Lox_Sample_11_FD_206714 | JGI IMG/M metagenome (GOLD analysis project Ga0335069, IMG submission 206714) | Soil microbial communities from Loxahatchee National Wildlife Refuge, Florida, United States - Lox_Sample_1.1 | ecosystem: Environmental > Terrestrial > Soil > Wetlands | place: USA...
TGGCCCGGGGCCGAACGACCATCGTCATCTCGCACCGCTTCCCCACGGTGCGCATGGCCCACAGCATCGTCGTGCTCGACCACGGCACCATCGTGGAGCGCGGCACGCACGACGAGCTCGTCGCGCACGGCGGCAAGTACGCGCGCATGTTCGCACTGCAGGCCGAGGGCTATCGTTGAACGGAGGTCGCGTGCCCTTGGTCGCGGTTCGTTCCGTCGCTCGAGCCAGCGTGCTCTCGCTGGCGGCGCTCGTGGCGTGCGGTCCCTTCCCGGCGGCTCGTCCTTCGGGCGCCGTGGCCGACGGTCTTGCTGGCGGAAGCGCGGACGGCGACGTCCCTCCCGCCTCGGTCGCGTACTCGACGGACGCAGCACCCGGCGGCGTCCTCGGAGGACCGGTCTCGGACGGCGCCGAGCGGCAAGTCCTCGCCGCCCTCGCCGCACGCGGTGATCATCCGACGCCCGACGGCCACCTGGCCCAGGCCGCGCAGTGGGCGGTGAGGCGTCGCCTGCGACAGGACGCCGTCGATGCCGAGGGCCTGGATGCAGTCGCACACCGTGTCGGGTTCGTCGGCCCCACCCCGATGCTCTTCATCGTGCAGCGAAAGGGTCCCACCGAGCGGCCCATCGACGCCTCGGAGCTCGACGAGCGACTCGCTTCGATTCCGTCGAACATGCCGATGAATCGCTACGGCATCGCCACCCTCACGCGCGGGCAGGCGGACATCGTCGCCATCGCGCTCGACGGCCTGGAGCTGAGCCTCGCCCCCGTGCCGAAGCACCTGAACGTGCACGACATGCTCCACATCGGCGCCACGCTCGGCGACCGATTCCGCGGCGCCGAGCTCGCGATCACCTTGCCCGACGGGCACGTGCGGACCTGGGAGACCGAGACGCGCGACATGAAGGGCGACTGGGAGATCGTGTCTCCGGGCGTCCACAAGATCGAGCTGCTCGGCAACGGGCCCACGGGCCCGGTGGTCGTCGCCAACTTCCCCGTCTACGTCGGCGTCGACGAGCCGCTGCCGCCCGGGGCGACGCCGTCGTCGACGGGGGCATCGACGCAAGACGACGCGACCACGCCCGCCGAAGCCGAGCAGAAGTTGCTCGCGCTCGTGAACGGCGCCCGCGCCGACACCCATCTCAAGCCCGTGCAGCCCGACGACGCGCTCGCCGCCGTGGCCCGCGCCCACAGCGCCGACATGCAGGCGCACGGGTTCTTCGGCCACGTCTCGCCGACGACCGGCAGCCCGGAGGACCGCTTGCGCGCTGCGCACCTGCTGCGCGCACGCACCGGCGAGAACCTCGCGCTCTCGGCGACGGCGCGCGAAGCGCACAAGAGCCTGATGGACAGCCCCGGCCACCGGGCCGTCGCGCTCGACCCCGATTTCACCCACGTCGGGATCGGCGTCGTCATCGGACCGGCGCCGGACGGCAAGCGCGAGCTCTTCGTGACGATGGAGTTCGAGCACGAACAGCCGGTTGCCCTCGAGGACGTCCCGCGGCTCGTGCTGCAGGCGACCGACATGGCGCGCATGCCGCACATGGAACCGCGACTCGTGCTCGACGACGTGCTCTCGGATGCGGCCCGCCACGCGACGGCCATCCTCGAGTCGGACCCGACCGCAACGGCGAAGGCGATGGGGGCAGTCCAAGATGCCCTGCGGCACGCCACGAAAGGCGCTCCGGCGTGCGTGATGCTTCTGTCGGTACCCGACGTGCCGAGTCTCCCCGTCCCGGGGGCGGCGGCCGACCCGCGTGCCGAAAGGCTCGGCGTCGCGGCCCTGCGCGATCCGGAAGGCCCCGAGTCGTTTCGCGTGATCCTCGTGGTGCAGGGCAGCGCGAAGCGCGGCCTTTCTTGCCAGTAGCGGACTGAACCAGGGTTCGGGGATACAATGTGCGGTGGGGATGAAGCGGAGCGCGTTGGCCTTGCTCACGACGACGGCGCTGGCGGCGTGCGGTGGCAGCTCGCTCGTGTCGCCCGACGGCGGAGTGTCCGAGGATGCCGAGGCGAGCGGCCCGAGTTTGGACGGTACGACGGGTTCATCGAGCGGTGCGGGCTCCTCGAGCGGTGCGGGGTCCTCGAGCGGCACGGGATCGTCGAGCGGGTCCTCTCAGCCCGACGCCTCCGGTCTCGACTCCACGACAGCAGGCGAAGACGCAAGCTCCACGACGATGGGGGGCGCGCCGGTGGATGCTGGGTACTACTACGGCGACGGTTCGTTCTGGGTGGAAGGTGGGGCGTACCCGGAGCCCGCGGACGCTGCCGATGACGGACAAAGCGACGCAGGAGTCCTCGACGCCTCCTCCGGATGCGCGTCGCTCGCCGCTTGCTGCAGCACGCTGACGGGTGGAGCCCAGGCACTCTGCGACTCCGTCGCCCAGTCGGGCAACGCAGCGAACTGCGCGACCGAACTGAGTCAACTTCAGGCCGAGGGCGATTGCACGGGCGCGACGGTGCTCGCGTCGCAGGTGCAGGTTCCTGCGAATCGAATGGTGTCGGACGGGCGGCTGCTCTTCTGGACGACAGCCTCGACGCCGGGCCTTCTAGCGATGCCGGTTGGCGGTGGCTCCGTGACGGTACTCCTCGACGGGCCGCTGACGAACACCGATGGGTGGATCAACGAACCCGCTCCAAACGACGCGCTCCTCGCGGTAGACGACGTCAATGTGTACGTGCTCATGAACAATGAGCTGGTGCGCATTCCCAAGGCAGGCGGCGCAGCGACCCTGGTCAACGAGAGCGGTGCGGTCGTCCTCGAGGCGACAGCCCTCGGCAACACGGCATACTGGGTACCGTGGCCGACTGGTGGAGAGGGCCCCAACGCAGTGTACGCGCTGCAAAGTGCGCCTTTGCTCGGTGGTCCGATCGTGACCGTCGCGTCGTTCCGATACCCTGGGTCCTTCGCGACGGACGAAGTCGCCGTGACCGCCAGCACCGCCTTCGTGGGAAGCGTGGGGTCTGAGGGAAACGAACTGTTCGACTTCCGGCTGGCGACGCCCCTACCCACCGCGTCGCTCTCGGACAGTTGCGTCTTCCTCACCTCAGACCAGAACGCCATCTACTGCGCGCAGAACTCGGGCTCCAACGTCGCCATCGCGAGTGACGGCTCCTCGACCGCGCTGGGATCGGCCATCAACTCGTCCTACATCGTGTTCGACGACACGTACGTCTACTGGGCCGACATGACGACCGTGGGCACCATCGTCAAGGCGCCCAAGGGAGGCGGCGGGAGCATCACCGTCCTAGCTCAGGACACGAGTCCCACCGCCATCGCGGTCGATGCCAACTCGGTCTACTGGGCCGACCAGGGCGGTTACATCAAGAGCATCCCCAAGTGAGCCGAAGCTCCTGCGGATGATAGAACCCAGTCATGAGCCCCCCGGCCCTCTCGTTCGGAAGCCCCAAGAGCGTCGCGTCGTCCGAGCGCCGTCTGCTCGTCGTGTTCGACGGCGGCGACGCACCCGGGTACTCGTCGGTCGCCGTCGCCCTCACCGAGGAAGGTACGCGCCGCGGCTACGAAGTATGGGCCGCCTGTGAGGGCTTCCGCTCGCTGACGAGCGACGCGACCACCGAGCCGCGCTTCGAGCGGCTCATCCTCGGCCGCGGCGAGCGCTACGAGCTCCTCGGCAAGGGCATCCCGGCACGCTCGATGGCGCGTCGCGTGCTCGACGCCGGCAGCGACTTCAGGAGCGAACGCTACAAGGGCTTCCTCGATCGCGCGAAGCGCGCCGAGGCGGCCGAGACGTTCCGCGCCCAGGGCTTCACCCACCTCGTGTGCGTCGGCGGCAACGGCACGTTCGAGGGTACCAAGGCGCTGCTCGCCGAGCTCCCCGCGCCGCATCCACCCACGGGGTTCGTCAACGTCTCCATCGACAACGACCTCGGCGGCGACCGCGCCATCGGCTTTCTCTCCGGCGTCGAGGCGGGCTCGCAGATCGCGCGCGGGCTCGCCGAGGACGCGTACACCCACAAGCGCGTCTACCTCCTCGAGATGATGGGCAACCGGAGCGGCCGCCACGCGCTTCACTGCGCCGTCGGCGTCCGCGCGCACCTCGTCATCCTCCCCTTCTTCCGCTTCACCGACGAAGTGCTCGCCGAGATCGCCGAGTCCCTCGCGCGCACCGAGTACGCCCTCGTCATCGTCGCCGAGGGCTACGAGGCCGACCGGCGCAAGAGCCTCGGCGGCGATCCCGTCTCGGCGAGCGAGTTCCTCCGCCGCCAGCTCGCCGAGGCCGGCCTGAAGGACTCCGCCGCCAAGCGCGTCATCGCCGAGCCCTTCACCCGCTACATCCGCGGCGTGCGCCCCGCGTTCCTCGACGTCTCCGCCGCGTTCCTCAAGGCGGTCATCCTCTTCGCCGCTTTCGAGGAAGGCCGCACCGAGATCATGCCGTACGTCATCGCCGCGGGGGACGCCGGCGTTCGCTCCTTCGCCGACGTCACGCACGAAGACCGGGTCGAGCGCTCGCTCCTGCCGCTGCTCGACCGCCTCGGCCTCCCCAAGTTCCAGTCGCTGGTGCGCGAGCGCTTCGCCAGCGGCGGCGGGATGTAGCCGCCGTCGGGTGTGCCAACTTGGCAGCACCCCAGATCGGGGTGCCGTCCGGGTTTGCCAGGTTGACTGCACGCCGCGCAAACGTGGGCGCATCGCTTCGAAAACGGTAGCGGCACACGCGATGCACCGTCGTCGGCGCATGTCCCCACGAAACGGATTCTTACTGGCCCTTGCCTTCATTCTGCTCGGTAGTGCGCGCACGGCGCGCGCACAGAGCGAATCGGTGTCCCTGGATGCGTCCAATCCAGAGCGCTTCCTCTTCCAGAACGGCTCGTACCGCGACGTCACCAAGGATCCCCGCCCGCAGAACCTCAACCCGACGGGCGTCAACTTCGGCGACTGCGAGCAGGATCTGCGGCTCGACTTTACGGTGACCGTCTCCGGTTTCGAAGCGAGCGACGCTCACCTCGAGGTCTGGGCAGGCGTCATCGATTGCACGCAGGACGCCAACCGAAACACGGTGAACACCGGCGAGGCACACCCGTGCTGGCAGGTGGCCAGCAACACGAAGCCCATGGTTGGGACCGCGCAGACCTTGACCGTCTCGGTCTACACGCGAGACGTGCTCCGCTACGAGCAGCCGCCGAATGGAGGCGCCGCCCAGCCCTACGATCCGGGATTCCACGACGGGGCGGAGGGCGAGAGCGCTTGCCACGTGCAGACGAGCGACGCGGCGGTGCCGCTCAACGTCACGTTCATCCCCGTGACCTCTGCGGAGAACGCGATCGGCATATCCGTCCTCTACCCACTCGATACGGACCTGGTCGCCCCCATCCCGCCGTCCGGCGTTTCGGTGACCGGAGGCAGCGGCGTGCTCGACGCTTCGTGGGCCTCGGTTTCGTCCGATCCCGATCGCGTCGGATTCGCGCTCTGGGCCGCACCGTCGCAGAGCGGCGGTTGCGGCTCGTCCGAGCTGCAGGACGGAGGGTGGTCGCTCCCTTCGGGCGAAGGAATATCGGTCCTTCCGACGCAGTACCTGGCCGGCGAGGTCGAAGACTGGACGGCGACCCGCTTGACGAGCACGAACCTCATGGGCGGCACCCGGTACGCCGCCGTCGTTACCTCCATGGACGCCTCCGGCAACTACGGCCCCCCGTCTGCCTCGGCGTGCGCCGAGCCAACCGCCCCGTCCTCCGCCCCTGCGACCGTCAAAGCCGGGTGCGCGTGCGCCGCCGGGGACGATCGCTCGGCGTGGTGGCCGTCCTTCCTCGCCGGGATCGCCCTGGTCGCGACGCTTGCGCGCCGTCGTGCTTCGCGCGGATGTAGCATCGGCCCATGGGCGGGCGGCTCGCCATCCTGATCCTCGTCGCACTCGCGGCGTGCATGAACGCGTCGCGCCTCCACGGGCGCGTCATCGACTGCCAGACGCAGTCGCCGGTCGAAGGCGCCGACGTCCAGCTCACGTCACCGGCCAGCGGTGCCTCGTGGAGCGCCGTGCAGACTCCCGGCGACGGCAGCTTCGCCTTCGACGTGCCGCGCGTGGCGAGGGACTCTGCGTTGACGCTCACGGCCGTCAAGAGCGGCTACCGCAGCTCGCAGAAGACCTACCCTTCGCTCCCCGGAGCGGCCCAGGAGGTCTGCGTGGCGCCCACGCTGAGGTGAAAACACGATGACCCGGCGACAGGACAAGCTCTTCGCAGGGCTGAAGCTGCCCACCAAGGTGCCCGCCTTCATCACGGCGGTGCGGGCCCTGATCGCCGCCGGAACGAAGAACCCGGCGCTGCCGCGATGACGAAGGAGGCACGCCTTGACGACTCGCCTGCCGCTCATCATGCTCTCTTGCAGGCGCTCGGGACGCCCCCGGATCCGCGGGAAGGGTCGAACCCCCCTGATGTTTCGTCCGGCAACCAACTCTTTGCTGCCCGACTTGCGGATCGCGGGCGAAAGCAAGGAGTTGCCATGCGACGTGAGCTCCCTCCCCGGGCCAATCTCGAGCACCTGAAGAAGCAGGCGAAGGACCTGCTCGAAGCGCACAAGCGGGCCGACCCGGAGGCCCTCGGGCGAATCCGCGACGCCGTGCCCTCGTTCCGCAGCATGAGCGACGAGGAAATCGCGCGCGCCCCCTTCGCGCTGCACGACGCGCAGTCGGCCATCGCGCGCGAGTACGGGCAGAAAAGCTGGAACGACCTGCGCGAGGCGGTCGCGGCGCAGGCGGCGGCGGGCGCTGAGCAGGGGCTGTCCGACGACCTTCTGCGTGCGCTCATGCCGCTGCCGTTCCCGGCGGAGGTGGGCGCAGTGATGCGCGACGTCACGAGCCGCGAACGCAAGGCTGTTCGGAAGGACGCTGCGCAGGCGCCGTTCCCCGAGTCGCTGCCCGTCGTGCCGATGCGCGACGCGCTGTTCGTGCCCGGTGCGGTGGGGCCGATCCACGTCGGACGCCCGTCGACGCGCGCCGCCATCGATGCGGCGCTCGCGCGCACACCGCAGACGCTGGCCATCTTTGCGCAGCGCAAGGCAGAACAAGAGCAGGTCGAGGCTGCGGGGCTTCACCCCGTCGGCTGCGAGGCGGTGATCCACGCGCACATCGCCGACGGTGACGACCGCTCGTGGCTCGTCGTCGAGGGCATCCGCTGGGTCGCGCTCGAGTCGCTCTCGACGGAGGGGCCGGCCGACCACCTCGTCGCCCACGTCGCCCCGGTGGCGCGCGAGGAGAGCGACCCCGCGGAGGTCGAGGCCTTGACGGCGCCGCTGCGCGCGCGCATGCGCGATCTCGTCGGTTCCTTCCCCGACGCCGCACGGCTCGTGGCGCTCGTGGACCAGGCGCCGCCCGATCATCTCGCGAACACTGCGATCGCGAACCTGCCGACGCCGGTGGACGTCAAGGCGCGGTACGCGGCCGAACCGAAGCTCGCCGAGCGACTGCGCCTCGTGAGCACCCTCGTGTCCGCGCGCAAGTGACCCTCCTTGGGCTGGCCCCCGGGACGTAAGGTGTTACGTTTCACCCGGAAAGGGGGTGCACCATGGATAGCGTGCTGCTCCGTCTCGCGCGGAGGCCGCCGGTGACCGTCCGTCGTGATTCGACCGTGCTGGAGGCGGTCCGCGTGATGCTCGACAACCAGGTCGGCGCCGCGCTGGTGCTCGAGGATGGACGCGCCGTCGGGGTGTTCACCGAGCGCGACGTCATGGGAAAGGTGGTCGCCGAGCGGCGGGATCCGGAGACCACCAAGGTCGCCGCCGTGATGACGAGCCCGGTCCACACCATCCCGGCGGAGGCGGAGCCCGCGGCGGCGCTCGAGCTCATGATCGACAAGCACATCCGCCACCTCCCGCTGGTGGACGTGCAGCGGCGCGTCCTGGGCATCCTCTCGATGCGCTACCTGATGCGCCACCAGATCGACCGGCTGCAGGACCGCGCGCGGTCGCTCGAGAACTACCTCGGCTCCGAGGGCCACCCCGGCGGCTGACGCGAGGCGACCTCAGGCCGCCGTGAAGCGCAGGCCCATGCCGGTCGCATCGGTCCAGGCGACGCGGGCGTGTACCGTCACGGTGCCGCGCGGGGCGGCGAGGTCGAGGACGATCGGGCTGCCGACGGGCTTCGGAGCCGGCGTGCGGAGGAACGCGCCGCCGATCGAGAGATCACCGAGGCGCGAGAGATGACGCACGGCGCTGCCGAACACGTGCCACTCGACCGGCACCATCGAGTCGATGCGCGGGTGACGGCGGCGGGCCGAGAGCGAGAGCATCCAGCGGCGTAGGGCAATGATGGCGCTCATGCCACGAGGGGTACGCCCGTAGCGAGAGGACGGCCAAATTTGCGTCGGCGCGCGCTCTACTGGGACGAAGGCTTGCCAGGCAGGAAGTCGAGCGACGGAAGCGCCATCGGCGTTCCGCAGGCGCCGCCACCGACGCCGAGCACCGAGCCGTCGTGCAGCGTGACGGCGGTCCACTCGGTATTCGGGTGGGGCAGCGTGCCGAAGGGCTTCACGGTGCCGGCGACGGGGTCCACCTGGTCGACGGTGTTCGTCGACATGCAGGTCTTGTCCACGTTGTAGCCGCCCATGACGAGCACCGTCCCGTCGCTCACGAGCGCGCTCGCGTGCCAGCAGCGGCCCGTGGACAGCGAGTACGGCGCGACGGTCCACTTGTTCGTCGCGGGGTCGTAGAGCTCGATCGAGGAGAGCGGCACGTCGACCGCGCCCGCGCTCATGCTCGCGCCGCCGATGACCATGATGCGCCCATCCGGAAGCGTGTGGGCCGTGAGCATCGAGCGGCCCTGGTTGAGGGAGGGCGCCATGAAGAACTTGTTCTGCGCCGGGTCGAAGATCTCGACCGCCGTCTGCCCGCCATCGCCCGCGCCGAGCATCACGCGCCCGTCGCGCATGCGCACCATGAATCCGTACATGTGCATCGCGAGCGTCGGCACGCTCGTGAACGTGTCGGTCACGGGATCGTAGACGTCCGCCGTCGCGTCGCCGCCCGACGTGATGATGACGCGCCCGTCCCAGGCGAGCGCCGCGCGGATGCCGGCGCGTGCCGTCGTCAGGGGGTGCGCCGTGGGGGCGAATGTTCCGCTCGTCGCATCGAAGAGGTCCGCGCTGACCGACGGGGTGTTGGTGGTCGACATGGCGTCGCTCCAGCCGGCGCCTCCCACGACGAGCACCTTGCCGTCGAGCAGCGTGACGGCGGCGTTCTGGATGCGCGGCGCGCTCATCGTGCCGGGCGCCGAAGTGACCGTGTCGCTCGTGCGCGTGTAGAGCTCGGCCGAGGCAAGCGCGTTCATCGCGCTGTCGGGCACCGTCGTTCCGCCGGCGATGAGCACGCGCCCGTCCTGCAGCACCGCGAGCCCGGGGTCCTCGCCGCGCACGAACTTCATCGGCTTCTCGGTCCAGGGCGGCATCTCGGAGCCGGCCACCGACATGAACGACTGCGGGAGGATGGAGGTCATCGCGCCCGAGATGATCTTGATGTCGTAGGTGCCGACGGTCAGCGGCGGCGTGAGCAGCAGCGCGTGCTGCGGGTCGACGACGTGCGCCGGAGCGGCACCGGTGCCGATGTACACGCGCATGCCGGCGACGAAGCCCGAGCCGGTTATCGTCACCCAGTCGCCGCCGTTCTGGTTGGCCTGCAGCGGGTTGACGCCCGTGACCGAGAAGGAGCACGACGCCGTCTGATCCACGCAGATGCTCGCGCAGCACGTGCCGCCGTCGCACGAGAAGCCGCACTTGCCGCAGTTGGCCGGATCGCTCGTCGTGTCGACGCACGCCGTCCCGCAGGACGTCTTGCCGCCGGTGCACGTCGGGCCGACGCTGCCGTCGGTGCCCGAGTCGCCGCCGCCGCTGCCGCTGCCGGTCCCGGAGTCGAACCCCGAGCCGTTCCCGTTGCTGCTGCTGCCGCACGCCGCGCCCGCAGCGGCCACGAGGGCCGCGAGCGCGAAGACCGCTCTCCGCATGCCCACATGATGACCCGGTTATCCCCCGTCGCAAAAGCCGTTAGCCTCGGAGACTCGAAGGAAGCGAAAAACCATGCCCGAATCGATCCAGGTCGCGCGCGCCGGCGGGCTCGACGCACCCGAAACGAGCCCGCCGACGCAGCCATTCGTCATGGTGGTCTTCGGCGCGTCCGGAGACCTGACCAAGCGCCTGCTCGTGCCGGCGCTCTACAACCTCGCGTGCGACGGCCTGCTCTCGGAGCAGTTCGCGCTGCTCGGCACGGCGATGGAGGACCTGTCGACCGACTCCTTCCGCGCCCGCATGAGCGAGGACATCAAGAAGTTCCACACGCGCCAGGACTTCGATCAGCCCGCGTGGGACCGGCTGGTCGAGCGCTTCCACTACGTTCCAGGCGGTTTCTCCGACCCGGGCCTCTACGAGACGTTGCGCGCCGAGGTGGCCAAGCTCGACGCGAAGTTCGGTTGCCAGGGCAACGTCCTCTTCTACTTCGCGGTCGCCCCGCGCTTCTTCGGCCTCCTCTGCGACAACCTGGCGCGCTCCGGCTTCAAGCAGGGGCCGGGGTGGAAGCGGTGCATCGTCGAGAAGCCGTTCGGCACAGACCTCGAATCGGCGCGCAAGCTCAACACCGAGGTGCTCGCCAATTGGCAGGAGTCCGAGATCTACCGGGTCGATCACTACCTCGGCAAAGAGACGGTGCAGAACCTTCTCGCCTTCCGCTTCTCGAACGGGATGTTCGAGCCGCTGTGGAACAAGCACTTCATCGACAACATCCAGTTCAACGTGGCCGAGGCCGTCGATGTGGAGGGGCGCGGCGGGTACTACGACCAGTCCGGCGTTCTGCGCGACATGATGCAGAACCACATGTTCCAGATGCTCGCGTACCTCTGCATGGAGGTGCCGGGCTCCTTCGAAGCGGACGCCATCCGCAACGAGAAGGCGAAGCTCCTGAAGTCGGTGCGGCATTACACGCCGGCGGAGGTCGACCGGTACGTGGTGCGCGGACAGTACGGGCCGCAGCTCGACGACAAGGGCAACGTCGTGAAGCCCGGCTACCGGCAGGAGAAGGACGTGAACCCGGCGTCCAACACCGAGACGTACGCGGCGGCGCGCCTGCACATCGACAACTGGCGCTGGGAGGGGGTGCCCGTCTACCTGCGGTCGGGCAAGGCGCTGTGGAAGCGCGGCACGGAGATCGTCGTGGAGTTCAGGAAGGCGCCCGAGGTGCTCTTCCGCGGCACGCCGGTCACGAGCCTTTCGCCGAACCGCCTCATCTTCCACATCCAGCCGTACCAGGGCATCGAGGTGCGCTTCCAGGCGAAGATCCCGGGGCCGCGCCTGCAGCTGCAACCGGTGCACATGCGCTTCTCGTACGGCGACGCGTTCAAGGGGTCGCGGTACACGGGCTACGAGGTGATGCTCTATTCGTGCTCGCACGGGGACGCGACGCTGTTCTCGCGCGGCGACCTCGTGGAGGCGGCGTGGCAGGTGGCGCAGCCGATGCTCGACCGCTGGAAGGAGAAGCCGCCGGCGGACTTCCCGAACTACGCCCGCGCGAGCTGGGGGCCGAAGGCTGCGGCCGACCTCATCGCGCGCGACGGACGGCAGTGGCACGAGGTGGTGACGGAGGAAGTGCTGCGCTGCGTGCCCCTCTTCAAGGACGGTGACCGGCTGTTCCTCGAGCAGGTGGTCATGGCGCTCCACGCGCGGCAAGCGGAGGCCGGAGAGCTCGTCATCAAGAAGGGAGACATCGGGCGCGAGCTGTATCTCGTGGCGCGCGGCCAGGTGGAGGTCATCGGCGAGACGGGCAAGGTGATCAAGGTGCTGCGCGACGGGGACATCTTCGGCGAGATCGCAGTGCTCACCAGCCAGCCGCGCACGGCGGACGTGCGCGCAAAGACGCCGTGCGATCTCTTCGTGCTCGACAAGGCCGACTTCAGCCGCATCCTGCGCGACAACCCGCACGTCGCCGAGGCGGTGAAGCAGATCGCCAAGGAGCGCTACAGGATCAACATCCTCATGGAGGCGCTCATCGCGCCACATTGAGGCGAATCCGCCCCGTTCTACAGGGTCGCGAAGAATGCGGCCGACGTGAGCACGATGACCGACAGGAGTGCCTGGGCGAGTCGCCCTCGGCGGACGCACGCCAGAATGAACGGCACCAGCACCGGAACGATGAATCGGAAGTCGCCCTGGCACGAGTACGGATAGACCGCCCGAGAGACCAGTAGGCTGGCCACCCATGCGACGGCCAGCATGATCCACGGTGCTTCGCGCCAGAGCACGGTCTTCCTGACCCGCAGTGGATGCAGGCGCAGGGCGAGAAGCAGCAGCAGACAGAGGAGTGCGGCTCCCCAGAAGATGGAGGTGTCGGCCCGCAATTCGCCTTCGAACTTGAACTCCCCGGTGAACGCAGAGCGAAGCAAGTAGTTCCAGAAGTTGGTCCGTCCCGTCGCGTCTGCCCGACTGTCGACCCATGGGCTGCTCAGGAAGACCGGAACGTCCAGCGGCACGTAGTACCGCCACGTGTTCGGGACCCGGAGATTGGCATCGAGCGCACCGACCGTGCCGACGAGCCAGCTCGATACCCGGCCGTGGAGCCGCAACCAGACGTTGCGGCCCACGCTCAAAACCGCCCCGATGGTCACGATCGCGCCCGCGAGCGCCGAGTCTCCCCAGCGCCGAAGGTGACGCCAGTGCCGCTTGCGCAGCAAGCGCAGCACGAGGAGCGCCCCCGCCGCGACGACCAAGGCGGCCGCGCTGCTCTTGCTGAGCAGCGCCGCCGCGACGGCAAGCGCCATTCCGACGAGATGCAGCCGGCGTCCGCTGCGCCACCAGCGGTACATGAACCATGTAGAGATGGCCGCCGTCGCGTAGAGCGCTGCGTCGTTCCCGACCCGGACCGAGTGGATGATGCTCGAAGGCCAGAACGCCAATCCTGCCGTGGCGAGCAATGTTCGCCATTTCGAGCGGCCCAGGGCGCGCTGGAACGTGGCGGCAGATGCCGTCAGGAACACCAGCCACAGGCTCAAGGAGTAGGCCTGCAACGTATCCAGCTCCGACAGGCCGAGACGGCGTGCCCAGCGAAGCGCGAGGGCGCCACCCACGTAGTAGAGGGGTGGCTGGTAGAATTCCCAGCCCCGATCCGAGGGCGGAAGGGTCCAGTGCTCGGCGACGTAGACGACGTAGTCGAAGTGGCCGCCGTCACCGCGGTACGCCACGTCGTAGCTTCGGACGATCCACGGGGTGGCTGCCCAGTAGATGGTCAGGACGAGCAGGGCTGCGCACAGGACGCCCACGACCGGCCGACGCAGGCGGAAGACGACGCCCAGGCCGAAGAGCCACGGCAAGAACGCTGCGGTCAGCGGGACGACTCGCCACCCGAGCAGAGGCCGGAGCCTCAGACCTCCGCGGCCGCCGGAGTTGTCGACCGTGAACTCGACCTCGTTGTCGCCGGAGTGCAGCCAGGGCGAGAGGTCCATCTCGAAGCCCTTGTCCCAGTCCGTCAGGCCGCCCGGGCGTACGTCGTCCAGCGGTACGGGGCGACCGTCGACGGTGATCGAGACGAGTCGGTCGTCTGGAATGATCGTCCAGCGGCGTGGGGCGAAGATCGTGAACGGGATCCGGACGTCGAGTCGGTTGCCCTTGGCGACCTCACCGAAATGCCAAGGCAGCTCCACGCCACCCTCGCGGCCGCCGGCCAGGTGCTGCGTTGCCGTGAGCTGCGGGAAGAAGAGCAGGAGCGCTAGGCTGATGCTGACGAAGCCTCCCAAAGCGAGCGCGAGCACGGTGACCACGCGCATCGCCCGGCATCCTCGCATGGTCGAGTCCGGTCCGCTGCAACGCGCGTTCCCGCGGCGCGTTGAGAATCAACACGCCGCGGTCGTTCGACGCCGTGTTCGTGTCGCACGGCTGGCCTTCAGTCCGACCGATGGAGCCGACGCGTACGTCAGTGGGTGGCACACGACGGCGCAATCGGAGGGCTCGGTCAGGCCACCAGCAAGGAAGGACTACGCGCTGCTGGGCATCGCGCTGCGAGCGACTTCGAGGAGCTCGCTCGCGCGCTCGCGTTGCGCGCCGTACGCGATCACGTAGGCGTACGCGAAAGTGGACGGCGCATCCGCCTTGCCCTCCAGGGTGAAGCGGAGCAGTGCATCGTCGTACTCGCGCACGACGAGCGCGAGGTCACGCGTCTCCGTCACGAGATCGAGCGCGCCCGTGAGGACATCGCCTTTCGGCGTCGTGAAGCGGAATGTGTCGCCCACCTTCGGTGCGGCCGAAAAGCCGAGCCTGCCGAGGAGCGTCTTCCAGACCGACCCGCGCGGGGACTCGACCTTCGACATGAAGGGCAGGTGCACCGTCGGCTCGTGCGCGTGCCGCGCGAAGTAGTGGCGGAGGTTTTGGAGCATCAGCTTCCAGCCGCGCTCGTGCGACTCGTACTCGTCGTCCCAGTCGGCGCTTGCACTGAAACCGGAGTGAACGAGGCGGAGGGTGGTCTTGCCGCCTTCGCGCGCTTCGATCGACCAATCGGCATAGAGCGGCGCCTTCGTTTCGCCGTTCTTGCCAGACGGATGACGTATCCGCTTCGGCGCGTCGAAGACCTCGATCTCGTGTTCGGCGCTCATGCCTTCGCCCCACGAGATCCAGACTCTGCCTTTCTTCCCGCCTTCGGGTGGGGTGACGCGCGCTTCGGGCGCTAGCCATTTCGCGATTTCGGTACCGTCGGTGACGGCGCGGAAGACTTCTTCGGGAGAGGCGTCGAGCTCGACGGTGAGCTCGATGTCACGGGTGTTCTTCTTGTTCATGGTGGTGGGCTCAGGGGTCGGTGTCTGCAGGCTTCGGGTACGCGAAAGAAACGATGCGATGCACGCGTCCGCGCGGAACGGACTCGTCGTGGTACTTGGCGGTGAGCCGCGCGACCGCGCGCGCGAGCTCCTCGGTGAAGGCGGCACGATCGGCCGCCGACGCGAAGCGGATCTCGGTCTCGAGCGTGAGCGTCGCCAGGCGCTTGCCGGCATCGTCCGCCGCTTGGCGCAAGCGCGTCACCTCGCGAAGGGCGCGCGCCGAGACCGCGATGACGTATGCCGCGGAGAATCGATCCGTCGCTTCCGCCGCGCCTTGCGCGAGTGATCCGAGCGCTTCTGCCGACACGAGATAGGCACGCCCGGTCGCGCGAACGATGCGCTCGACGCAGTTGCCGACCTTCTTCTCCTCGACGAGCTCGACGAGCCCCTGCTTCTCGAGCTCCTTCAGGTGGTAGCCGACCTTCTGCCGCGCCACGTCGAGCGTGCGCGCGATGCCGGCCGCGGATTGCGGCTCTGCGAGCATCTCGAGGATGCGCGTCCGGAGGGGTCGAAGCAGCACGGCAGCGTCGGCCATGGACGCAATCTGTACCGACAAACTTAAACGGTCAAGGAAAATTAGTTTGTCGGCCAGCCCGGCTCGGCGAGCTCGCCCCTCAACCGCGCGACTCTTCGATGGTCTCGGTGAGCTGGAGAACGACGCCGAGCGCGCAGAGGGCCGTGCCGGCGAGCGTCGCGATGCCGCCGGCGCGCTGACCCATCGCCCAGGCGACGGCGGCGCCGATGAAGGGAGCCGCGGCGAAGACGGTGCCGGTGCGCGCGGCGCCGAACGCGCGTTGCGCGTGGAGGTAGAGGCGGAGGCTGAGGCCGTAGCCGACGATGCCCGTCGCGAGAAGGAGCACCACGGCACTCGCGTCGGGCCACGGCTCGCCGAGGGCGCGGGCGAAGGTGAACGAGAGCGAAGCACCAAGGACTCCCTTGGCGCCGACGACCTGCGCCGTGCTCCGTCGCGAGAGCGCGCGACTGAGCACGCTGTCGCCGGCCCACGCGAGTGTCGAGCCGACGACGGCGAGGGCTCCCCAGCCGGCCTCGATCGACGCGGACTCCCCGCCGAGCACGAGCAGCGCGCCGCCCGCGAGGATTGCCACGAGCGCCGCGGCCACGCGTCCGCCGATGGTCTCGCGCCAGATGAGCCGCGCGAGGAGCACCGTGAAGAGCGCCTCCAGGTTGAAGAGGAGCGACGCCGTGACGCCACTGGTGTGCTGCAAGCCCCACGCGAGCGCCATCGGCGCGGCGACCGCACCGAGCAGCGTCACGGCGAGGAGCAGCGGCACGTCGCGACGCCCGAGTCGCGGCGCATCGGGCGCTCCCGTGGGCAGCGCCGCGAAGAGCGCCGACCCCGCGTAGAGGAGCGCAGCCGTCGTGAAGGGGCCGACGCCGCGGCCGAAACGCTGCACGAGGGGCGTCGTCCCGCCGAACGCGACCGCGGCGCCGAGCGCCAGGAGACCCCCGAGCGTATTCGGCCGCGCCCGCATCTACGCCGCCGAGGCGACGTCCCGCTTCGACACGCCGGCCCGCACGCGGTCCGCGACGAGACGCACGATGCGCGCCGATTCGGACAGAGCGCCGCCGAGCGTGAGGAACCCGTGGGGCATGCCCTCGACGAGCACGTGCTCGACACGAACACCGGCAGCGCCCATCTTGTCGGCGTACGCGCGCCCCTCGTCGCGCAGCGGGTCGAACCCCGCGGTGACGACGAGCGCCGGGGGCAGGCGTGATACGTCGCTCGCGAAGAGCGGGGAAGCCCGCGGGTCACGCTCGGCGCCGCTCTTGCCCATGTATCGCTCGAGGTACCAGTCGCTCGCGTCCTTCGAGAGGAAGAAGCTCTCGCGGAACTGCACATGCGACGGCATGCTGCGCGTCATGTCCGTACCCGGGTAGACGAGCGCCTGGAACACCGGGCGGCGCGCGTCGTCGCGAAGGGCTTGCGAGACGACGGCGCTGAGGTTCCCCCCTGCGCTGTCTCCGGCGACCGCCACGCGAGCCGGGTCGATGCCGAAGGCGCCGGCATCGGCGAAGACGGCGCGCGCCGCGGCGATGGCGTCGTCTGCGGCGGCCGGGAATGGGTGCTCGGGCGCGAGCCGGTAGTCCACGGCGACGAGGACCACGCCCGCCTCGTCGGCGAGCACCCGGCAAACGCGGTCGTGCGAATCGAGAGAACCGACGACCCATCCTCCGCCGTGGAAGTAGATGAGGCCGGGCGCTGCGACGGCGTGACGTGTCGACGCCGGCGTGTACACGCGCGCACGCAGCCGTCCTGCCGCGCCCGCCACCGTCGTGTCTCTCGCGGACACGCCGGCGCGTAGCTCGAAGTCCAGGGTCGGCGCCGATCGGTCCATCGTCTCGCGCGCATGCGCCACGGAGCCCGCGTGCATGGGGGGCACGCGCAGCAACTCGATGAGCCGCATCAGGACCTGCATCTGCAGGTCCATCTCGTATCCCTCCTGCGTGCGGCGGGGCGGGCCGGCGATCGCGCGCAGCACCCGAGGCGGCAGCGACATGACGGCGAGGGTCGTGGCGCGCTCGGCACTCTTGGGAAGGCGGAAGGCCATGGGCGCAAACCAGCGTACTCTGGCCGCGCCATGCTGTGGCTCGAAGTTCAGCGGATTCTGCCGATCGCGCTGCGCGCGGCGGGGCTGCTCGTCTGGGCTGCTGCCCTGGCGCTCGTGCCGCTCGTGCTCGTGCGGCGGAAGGAACCGTCGTCGACCATCGCGTGGATCCTCGCACTCGTCTTCTTGCCGGCGGTCGGCGCCACGCTCTTCCTGCTCTTCGGTCGCGACCGCGTGCGCTGGCCAGCGAGACGAAAGCGCGAGCTCGACGCCATCGTGCGCGCCCAGGTCGCCGACGCGCGAGAGGAGCGCCCCGAGGCCGACCGCACCTCGCAGATCCCGCTCGCGAGTCCGCTGGAGCGCGCGCTCTTCCGCATCGGGGCGCGCCTCACGCATCAGCGCGCGACGAGCGGCAACGCGGTGCGTGTGCTCGCCGACGGCAACGCGAAGTACGAGGCACTCGGCGCCGCGATCGACGCGGCGAAGCACCACGTGCACGCGCAGTACTACCTCATCCGCGACGACGCGACCGGCGCCTGGTTCCGCGAGCGCCTCGTCGCCGCCGCCTCTCGCGGCGTCACGGTGCGCCTGCTGCTCGACGGCTTCGGCTGCTTCCCGCTCGGGAGCTCGTGGCTGCGCCCCCTGCGCAAGGCCGGTGTGCACGTCGGCGTCTTCCTTCCCATGCGCAGCGTGCTGCTGCAGCCGGTGAACCTGCGGAACCACCGCAAGATCGTCGTCGTCGACGGAGAGTGCGCCTTCACGGGCGGGTTCAACATCGGCGACGAGTACCGTGGCGGCGAGATGCGCAGCGTGGGCGCGTGGCGCGACGTTCACCTGCGCATCGAGGGCCCGGCCGCTGCCGAGCTGCAGCGCGTCTTCTTCATGGACTGGGCGTTCGCGACGGGCGACGCAATCGATCCGCGCGAGTACTTTCCGCGCGAGATCGCCCCGCGCGGCACGGCGACGATCGCCGTCATCCCGAGCGGCCCCGACACGCGGACCGAGGCGATCCATCGGCTCTTCTTCGGGGCCATCGTGGGCGCCGAGCGCGAGGTGCTGGTGACGACGCCGTACTTCGTGCCGACCGAGTCGCTACTGGTCGCGATGGAGCTCGCTGCCATGCGGGGCGTGCGGCTCGAGCTGCTCCTGCCTGGGCGGTCGAATCACCGCGTGACGTACCACGCGGGGCGGAGCTTCTACGCGCAGCTGCTCGAGGCGGGCGTGGACATCCTCGAGTACACCCGCGGCATCGTGCACGCCAAGACGCTGGTGGCCGACCGGACCGTGTCCCTCGTCGGAAGCGCGAACATGGATCTGCGGAGCTTCCGGCTGAACTTCGAGGTGCACACGCTGGTGCACGACGCGCCGACTGCAGCCGCCTTGTGCGACACCTTCGCGAGCTACGAGAAGGATGTGGTGCACGTCGAGAAGGACGCGTGGCGCGCACGTCCCTGGTCCTTCAAGCTGCGCGAGGGCGCGTCGCGCCTCGTTTCGCCACTGCTTTGAGCGAGCGCTCTCGGACTAAGATGGGCGCCATGCGCGCGCTCTACTTCGCGTTCTTCGCTCTCCTCGGCTGCTCGCGTGAGTCCGCTTCACCGTCGCCATCGCCGTCGCCCCCGCCGGCAGCGGAGGGCGGCGCTCCCGCAGACGCGAATCCCACGCCGGCCGTACCCATGGCCGAATGCGTTACCGCCAGGGTGTCCCTCGAGACCATGCTCCTGAAGCTGCCCAGGACGTGCCGGAGCGCGAGCGACTGCGACGGCTACTACCTGCGGCCGAGCGCCTGCGAAGCCCCGATCGTCCTCACGAAGCCCGGCTGCCCTCCCGACCAGCAGGCGGCGCTCGAGAACCTGCAGAACACAGCCCGCCGCACCTGCCCTCCCGACAAGACCGCCTGCTCCCCTCGCCCTTTCCGGGCCGAGTGCCGGGCCGGCCGCTGCGTCGACGGGCTCGCTCCGGCCCCCGTGAAGTGAGTCAACCGCGGGGGCGCATCGAGTCGACGAACGCGTCCATCTCCTTGGTGGCCGCCTTCACCGTGGCATCCGGGCCGGTGAGCTTGAAGAACCAGCTGCCGCTGGGGGCTTCGATGATGGCGCCGAGCAGACGCCACGAGGAGTGCGGGGAGGTCGGCGCGGCGCCGGGCATTTGCATCGCCTTGTAGGTGCCGGCAACCTCGACGCGCGTCACGTTCATGCCGTGCACCGTTCGCGTGGTGCGCACGGGTGGCGAGGTTTGCGGGTCGAACTGCTTGACCCAGCGTTCCACGTTGTCGTCCACGCTACCGCCCTTGCCGGCGCCGAAGGTGATCGCGAAGCACTCGCCATCGTCCGTATCGCCCGGCGCGCGAGGAATGAGCCACTCGGCCGCGCGCATCGAAGTGGACGGCTTGCGCCGCTGCCACCGCGGCGGGTCATCCCACTGAAGCGCGAGGCTGGACTCCGACGCTGACGCCGCCGCCGGCCCTGACGCTGGTCCCGTCGCCGACGCTGACCCTGACGCCGGCGCGGGCGCCGGCCCCGAGGGCTCTGCCGGCGTTCGCGAGCACGCCATCATCACCAGCAGTAGGGCCGCCCCGGTTGCACGCATCATCGTTCAAGCCGCGGTCGTGGCGACGGCCGCCGCGGCGCTCCTCACGCGCTCCATCGCCTCGTCCAGGATCGCGATGCACCCATCCAGCGAATCGCACGTGTTCAGGCGCTGGCGCAGCACCGCAGCACCGGGAATGCCCTTCAGATACCCGGCGAGGTGCCGCCGCGTGCAGTGCACGCCGTAGGGCTCGCCGCGCTGCGCGACGTTGGCGACGAGATGCTCGCGGCAAAGAGCGATTCGGTCCTCGTCGGTCGGCATCGGCACCACGGCGCCGCGATCGAGCAGCGCCCGCGCCTCGCGGAAGATCCACGGGTGCTCGATGGCGCGTCGGCCCACCATGACGCCCGCGCACCCCGTCTCGTCGATGGCGCGCTTGGCGTCCTGCGCGCTCCGCACGTCGCCGTTGACGAGCACCGGGATGCTCACGACCTCGCGCGCCCGCGCGGCCCACGACCAGTCGGCCGAGCCCGAGTGCCCCATCTGCGCCGAGCGGCAGTGAATCGTGATCGCCGCGACGCCCGCATCCTCGAGACGTCGCGCGAGATCCACGATCGGCATGTGCGACTCGGGCCCCAGGCCGATGCGCGTCTTCACCGTGACCGGCAGCGACACCGACGAGACGACCATGCGCGCCATCGCGACCATCGCCTCGGGGTCCCTGAGCCACCCCGCGCCCGCGCCACGACCCGCGATCTTCGGCACCCAGCAGCCGCAGTTGACGTCGATGAAGAACGGCTGCGCGCTCTCGGCGAACCGTGCGGCTTCGGCGAGGCGCTCGGGGTTCGCGCCGTAGATCTGGATGGCCGTGAGTGCGTCGTCCTCGGCGAGGCGGATCTTGCGGCGCGCGTTGCGGCAGCCACGCAGGAGGCCCTCGACGTTGACGAACTCGGTCATCGTGATGGTGGCGCCGAGGCCGCGGCAGAGGCGGCGGAACACGACGTCCGTCACGTCCTCCATCGGGGCGAGGACGACGGGCTTCTGCGCGTATTGCGCGCGGAGGCGGTCGTGGGCGCTGAGCATGCGGGCTACGGGATCTAGCACACGTCAGTCTTCAGGCTGCTCGCCGCTGTCCGTCGCGGGGGACGACGCCGGCGCTTCAGGCACCGGGGCCCCGAGGGTGGCGAGGGCGCGCCGGGCCCATTCGCGGAGGAGCGGGTAGTCGTCCTGAAGCTCACGCGCGACCATGGGCACGGCGTCCTTGGCACGGGTTTCGGCGAGCACACCGATGGCGACGGCCTTCTCGTGCGGCTTGCCCCTCTCGAGCGTGGCACGCACCACGTTCGCCCCGAGCGAGCCGTAGAGCTCCTCCAGCCGCTGTCGCGGGAAGCGGACGGGCCACCACTTCTCCATCGCGTCCACGAGCGCGCCCACCGTCGCGTCGGCGTGACAAAGAGCGCACTCCAGAGGGCGATCGCCGAGCACGCGCGCCGGGTCCGTCGGAGACCCGATCCGGTGGTATCGCGTCAGCCGTCCGTCGAGCCCCATGTTCTTGCGCGGCATGTGACAGGCGACGCACGAACCCCCTGCTCCCGACGGGTCGTGGTGCGCGTGCGACCGCAGCGCCTCGGCGCTCGCGAGCTCGCGGTGGCAGCCGGTGCACGTGGCGTTGCCTGCGGGTGTCGCGAGGCGCGCGAGCGCGTCGGGAGAGTCGGCACCATGCGGGTCGTGGCACGCGGTGCAGGCCATCGCGTCGGCGCAGCCGCCGAGCAGGAAGTCTCGGGCCTCGCCGCTGTTGATGTGGCTCCCCCCGGCGGTCGCGTCGTCGCGCTTTCCACCCTCCCAGGTGTAGGGGTAGCGCGAGAAGAGCACCTGGTGGCAACGCGCGCAGACGCGGTTCACCGAGGCGGCGTGCGAGGCCTTCGGTAGATCGACGGCGAGCCACGGCGCAGTCGGATCGAGGGAGGGGCGCACCGACTCGGGTCGCTCCGCGTGCGCGCGTGCACCGCCGTGGCACGCCTCACAGCCGATTCCCACTTCGACCAGGGCGCCGCCGTCGAACCCGCCGCGCACGACGTCGATGCTGCGCCTCGCGATGGCCCTGGCGCCGTCGCGGTCGGGCGGAGCGACCCCGCCGAGTCGTGCGATCTCGCCGCGCGCAGCCGCGGCGAACGCAGGTTCGTCCGTCACGCGCACGCGTGCGCGCCGCTCGGGCGGCAGGAGCGCGTCCACCTCCTCTCCCTGGTAGTGGGCCGCACCCGGACCGGCGATGGACGCGAGCAACCGGTCCATCTCCGGCACGGTGTTGTGGCAGAAGATGCACGTCTGGCTCCACGCCGGCCCGGCGCGCAGCGTGGCGCGCTCGTGGATCATCACCGAGTAGCCCTTGTACCGGAGCGCACCCGTCGCGAAGACGAACGACACCGGGAGCACGACTTCCTCTCCGCCCGCGACAACGTCGACGCCGGCGTAGTCCTCGCGCGTCCGTCCGCCGATGACGCGCGTGACCCGGTACTCCTTCGCGGAACCGCCGGCAGTCTCGACGCGCACGAAGCGGTCTGCCGCCCGCTTCTCGAGCACCACCGCGTCGTCGTGGAAGCGCCACCGGGTGCCGTCGAAGGGCCCTCGCACCTCGGCCCCGCGCGCGTCGCGCGTCATCCGGTGCATGGGCGACCGCTCCCACTTCGCGGTGACGTCCGCGTGGCAGTCTGCGCAGGCCCGCGAGCCGGCGTAATCGGCCCGCCCCACGTTGCTCGCGCCAGCTCCGCCGCTCCCCGTCGCAGCCGGCGCTCTCGGCGCGCTCGGTGCCGGCCGGCCGGCGGCGCACCCCGCGAGGGCCGCCGCCGCACACAGGACCACCCCCGTCACGTTCCACACGAGGGCTCCGGCGGGCGGCACGCGCTGGATTGTATCGCTGCGGGCTTGCCCTCTTGCCCACGACCGTCGTTCACTAGAGGAAGTGCCCAGCGCGCCCAAGAAGCCCGCACCCCAGCAGTCGGGGCTCGAGGAGGTCGAGAGGGCCATCTCCGTGCTCGGGGGACGCCATCCCGAGCACGAGCGCACGCGCCGGGAGACGGCCGCGGCCGTCGACGCGCGCCGGCAGGAGATAGAGAAGGAGCTCGCCGTCAGTCGACGCAAGCGACTCCGGCGCCTGGCGGTCATCGTCGCCAACATGGTCGCCGTCGGCCTCGCCGGCTACGTCGCTTCGCGCTTCTTCTCCCGCACCTCGGCCATTCGCGACGCGCTCGCGCGCGACGAGGCGCTCTTCGTCACCCACGGATACACCGAGATCGCGTCCAACGAGATCACCGCGCGCACGACGCTCGAGAAGGATGCACCTGAATCGAGCTGCTTCGTGGCGATTGCGACGCGCGGTCCTCTTCACGTCCGCGCCGGCACCGTCACCGCCGAGGCAGCGCACTCGGTCGGCTGGTGCCAGTGCGAGCCTTCGCACGTGACGCTCGAGACGACGGCCGCACCCGGGCCGGCGCCTGGGCTCGCGCTCCTCCGCATCGACTCGCGGGCCGTCGGCGGAGCGCTCGCGCGCTCCTGGTTCACGGTGTCGGCGGAGAAGTGGGCCGACACGAGCGCCAGCTGCGCCGAGGCGATGCTCGACGTCTGGATCGGCGACGGGCACGTCCCCAAGCCGCTGCCACGCGACGGCTCTCTCGACGCGATCGCCGGAGGCAAGATTCTGCACGCGAACGGTTTCGATCTCGTCGCGCAGCTCGCCGACGAGCACCCGTTCGCCTTCGTCGACTCGCGCGCGGGCGACTGCGCGATCGCCATTTCCCCCGGCGGCGCGATGTCGCTGCGCACGACGGGCGGCGAGCGTGTCATCCACTCCGCCCAGCAGTCCATGGCCTGGTGCTCCTCGAGCGCGCTGCCGCTGACGGTGTGGCGCGACGCCGGGTCGAGCGCTCCCATCATCGTGGCGACCGCTCACGCCGATCGCGTCGGCGGGTTGCTCGGCACGACCGAGAGCGCGCGGGAAGCCGGCCTCAAGCTCACGCCCGAGACCACGTGGCTCCGACCAGGCGATGGCGCGTGGGAGGCCTCTGCGATTCTTCGCGCGAGCAAGCTCGACGCCTCCACGGGTGACGCGGTCTCTGCCGAACCCGGCGCCCCGGACCCGCGCGTCACCGCGCTCGTCTACGGCGCGGCGACGCGCCTCAAGTGGGCACCCGACGGCACGGCCGTCGTGTGCGATCCGCCGCTCGCCGCCTCGAGCGCCTTCGCCGAATCCGTGTGCAACGCGATCAGCCCTGTGGCGTGGTGGCGCGACGGGGACGCCCCCGCTTACGCGGCTCACGCAGCGCTACCGTTCTGGCTCTCGACCCTCGATGGGCATCACGAGCCCGACGCGATGGCTCGCATTCCCGAGCTGCTCGCGCTCGCCCGTACGCTCGCGCGTCGTGGCTTCGAGCCGACCGTGCTCGAGGGCGTGACCGAGCTGCCGACCGGCGTGCGCGTCGTGGGGCGCGCCGGAGAAGACGCAGTCGTCGCCGTGGGCCTCGCGCCACGTCCTCCCTGGGTGATCCCTTACACCGATGCTGATGCGTGGGAGCTGGGAGAGCCGCCACGCGTGGTCGAGCTGCAACCGGGCAGCTCGGTGACGCTCACGTCGTCGCCGCCGCCGAGCACGACGGTCGACAAGCGCCGCACTGTCGTCTTCCGTCGCGTGTCGCACCTCTAATCGCGACGGGCGCAGCGGTGCGTCCTTGGTTCGTCGCTTGCGATGAAGCGCGACACCATGCGCATTCCCTCATCCGCGAAGCTCGTCGCGGCGACGTGGCTCGCCGCTCTGCTCGGTGCGCTCGCAGGACGCTCGCTCGCGCAGAACAGCTCGTGCGCTCATGGAGAAAGAACGCACGCAAACGTCGTTGTCACAAAATCAGTTGCGACAATCAATCGCAATTGATCGACGCACAATGCGTTGATCGCCCCTCGAACCCGCAGGCCCGATCGTGCGTTTCCCTCGGGAAAAGCAGTGGATCCGTGGGTAACCTGTGGACAACCGTGGGGGCAAAAAGTGGAAGAAAAAAAGCATTGTTCGTGCGTTTTTTGTCTTGCGCGCGAAACCGATTCGAAAGATAAACGGCCCATGAAGTTCGCGGCACATCAACCCGCGAGCTGATTGGTCGTAGAAGTCGTGACGGGCGCTGCGACCTGCTGCACCAGAGGGGTTTCGACCTCCACTGGTTCAGCCGGTCGAGCCGCAACGGATGCTCACTTCGTCAGAGGGTGGGCGTCGCAGAAGCGGTGAAAAAGGCGCGCGAGTCCCCCGAGCAATGCCTCCACGGAGGCGGCGTGACGGGGCCGCGGTCCAGGCGCGCACGAGGGAGCAATCCCCCGCTCGCGTAAGGGTTCCGTCGCGTCGGAAGGCACCCTGGTTCTTTCGACGGTGTCGCCCTTCGCGGGGCGGCACTCGAGGGGGACCTAGGCCGGAGCGACGAGCCTCGCGGTTCTCCAGACCACGAGGCGAATCGAGCCGGTGACCCGGGTGCCCGGGGCGTCACGAGAAGGGCACGCGCGACATCGTCACAAGAGCGCGCGAACCACGCCTTTGCTCGAGCGCCTCGGCCCGCGATTCGTCTCGTCCGCGCAAGCGGAGCACGTCGGAGTGAAAGCCGGCGTGAGCGGGTCACGGTTCGCAGGCCCTCGGTGTGGCAACGCACCGGAGAGGCCAACGCAACCGGCATCGGTTGGTGCCGGCGAGCAGCGGGGCGAAAGCTCCACTCGCGTGCGAGGATCGGCAGCTCGAAGGGTGTGCCCGTACGTCGTAACGGTTGCAGAAGTCGGCGAGCGACGACCGAGGTCGAGAGAAGCGTAATCCCTGCTGGCAACGGGATGACGTGGACGGCGACCCAGCTCTCGAGGGATCCCAAAAGGACCCACGGGGGTGCAAAGGCGTCGGGAGCGGGAAACACGGCGGCCAAGCCGTGGGTCTCGTGAAGTCCGGAGCCGGGCGTCCGAGAGGGCGTTGCGGGGCGAAGGTCCTCGATCGATGGAAGGCACCCTGGATCGTTTTCTGGTTCGCATCGTTCACGCGGGCGGACTGAGGCGGTCTC
>Ga0335069_10002950_pt1 | contig 25942 bp, 27 predicted proteins | sample Lox_Sample_11_FD_206714 | JGI IMG/M metagenome (GOLD analysis project Ga0335069, IMG submission 206714) | Soil microbial communities from Loxahatchee National Wildlife Refuge, Florida, United States - Lox_Sample_1.1 | ecosystem: Environmental > Terrestrial > Soil > Wetlands | place: USA...
TGGATCAGATCGATGAGCAGCTGCTGCTGCGCCGGATCGGTGTAGATGCCCTTGAGCTCGAGGAAGAACGGCGAGAAGTCGCGGCTGCGGTCGAGGATGAGCACGTAGGGCCCACCCGTGTTGTCGAGCAGCCCGCGCGTCACGTCGGTCGAGATGGCCATGTACACGCCGCCCGAGATGCCCCCCTGGCTGTCGCCGCGGTAGAAGCGCTGCGTCGGGTCGATCGTCGGCTTGCCCGCGGGCATCGTCTGCGGGTCGGTGGCCATCTTGCCCATCATCATGCGCATCGCGAGGAGCTCGTTGACGAACCCCTGGTGCAGGCGGTCGGGCAGGTGCGCGAACTCGGCGATGTCGCCCGCGATGGCGTTCGGGATCCAGTTGCCGTCCTCGGAGTCCATGCCGACGAGGTCCACCGCGATCTCGACGTAGTGCAGCCGGTCGCAGATCTCGGCCATGTAGCCGTCCTCACCCTCGGTCTGGTCGCCGAAGAGGCCGTGCGCGTTCTGCAGGATGGGCGCCGTCGTGCCGGTGTTGACGATCGAGTTGGGGATCTGGACGAGGAACGGGTAGTCGGCCGTCCCGTTCTGCTTCGGCTTGCCGCTCGAGTCGCGGTTGATGTTCGAGCCCGGGCAGCCCGGCTCGGTCTTTCCGCCCGTCGTGCACGACGGCGGCGTCGTCAGGTAGAGCGGCACCGTCATGTTGCCGGTGATGCGGCGCCGGATGTACGGGTTCGGATTGTCGATCACCTGCGTGATCGTGTACGTCGGCCCGTCGTTGCCGACCGCGGCGAGCGCCTGGTCGCGCATCGAGATCATGTCGCTCGTCGTGTTCTCCTTGCTCGCCGTCGTGAAGTCCCAGGCCATGATGAGGTCATCGGTCTTCACGCCGTTCTTCTGCAGCGTGGCGAGGATGTCCTTGTAGAGATTGCGGCGGAGCGAGACGGACACGTCGTTGCTCGACGTGTTGTCGCGGAGGGCCTGGAACGCGGGCGAGGGCTGGATGGCGGCGCCCGTGCTGTCGACGAGGTGCCGGATGGCGACGAGGTAGCGGCTGGCGTCGTTGAGCCTCACCACCGGCCGCATCATGAACGCGCGCTGGCCCGCGCCCGTCGTCGAGAGCATGTCGACCTCGTCGAAGTGCGGGACGAGCTTGCCCGTCGCGTACTCCATGATGATCGTCGGCGAGTCGGTGGTGGTCGACGAAGGGATGGTGTTCAGGCTGGGCAGCTTGCTCACGTCCACGTCGGGCCAGAAGGCCATGATGGCGCTGCCGGGAGAGAAGCCGTCCTTCGTGGCCCACGGCGTCGGCGTCACGTGCTTGGCCGGGGACACCTGCCACACGGGCAGCGTCGTCGGGCCGTAGAACTGGTGGATGCCGGTCGGCGTCGACTTGTCGGGCGTGGTCCAGACGTTCGACGGGTAGGGGAAGCCGCACTCGCTCGCGACGGGCTCGATGGGGTCGCAGTCCTCACCGAGCAGCGGGGGAGAGCTCGGGTTGGGCGGCGGCGTGCTGCCGCTGCTGCCGGAGGAGGACGAAGAGCACGCGACGCCGACCGGGGCGAGGGCCGCGGCCACGAAGAGCGCGAAGGGGAGAAGGGCACGCTTGTCCATGTGGGACGGCGGTATACGCCACGAGCGGACGTGGTGCACGAGCTACGGGGCAGGGGGAGACGCGGTCAAGACGCCGGCAACAGGCGCGTCAGGGCGGCGCGCATGCGGTCGGGGATGGGGGTCGGGCGGCGCGTCTCGCGGTCCACGAAGACGTGCACGAACCAGCCCTGCGCGCTCGCCTCGGCGACGCCCGCCGCGAAGATGCCGATGCCGTAGCGGACGCTCGAGTTGCCGAGGTGCTCGACGCGCAGGCCCGCCTCGAGCACCTCGGGGAACGCCGCGGGCTTCGCGTAGGCGCAGTGCGATTCGACGCACAGGCCGATGACGGCGCCGCGCGCGATGTCGAGGCCGCCCTCGGCGACGAGGTACGCGTTGATGACGGTGTCGAAGTACGCGTAGTAGACGACGTTGTTCACGTGCCCGTACGCGTCGTTGTCCATCCAGCGCGTCGGGATGGGCAGGAAGTGGCGGTAGTCGGCGCGGGTCGCGAGATCAGCCATCGGCGAGGGCTCCGGCGAAGAGGGCGCGCATCTGCTCGTGCGCGACCGGCAGCGGCGCGTTGTCCACGAGGCGCTTCTGCACGACGGCGCCGCGCGCGAGCGCCTCGAGGTCGCTCTCGGCGTAGCCCAGGGCGCGCAGGCCCATCGGCACGCCGGTGTCGCGCATGCGCTCGCGCAGGGTGCCCGCGAGGATCTCACCCGCGTCCGCCGGGGACGCGCCGCGCACGTCGCACCCGAGCGCGGCGGCCGCGGCCAGGTGGCGCTCGGGCGACGTCGCGGCGGTCGCGCGGAACACCGCGGGCGCGCCGACGACGACCGAGACGCCGTGCGGCACGAGCGCCTCGTGCTGCGGATACCCTGGGCAGCGGTAGTCGCGCACGAGGCCCGCGACGGCGTAGCTCATGGCGTGCGGCAGGTGGACGCCCGCGTTGCCGAACGCGATGCCCGCGAGCGTCGCCGCCCACGCGAGGCCCTCGCGCGCCTCCTCGTCGCTAGCGTCGCGCACCGCGCGCACCAGGTAGCGACCCGCGAGGCGCAGCGCCTCGACGCTCCCCACGTCGCTCCACGGATTGCGTCCCTGGCTCATCGGCCGCGCCCCGGGTCCGGCCGGCGCCGTGCGCGCCGTGAAGGGACGCGCCGTGTACGACTCGAGCGCGTGGCACAGCACGTCGAACCCGCTGGCCGCGACCACCATGGCCGGCAGCGTGCGCGTTGCTGTGGGGTCCACGAGCGCGAGCGACGGCCTTAGCCGCCGCGAGGCAATCCCGGTCTTCGCCTTCAGCTCCAGATCGTCGAACACGGCGATGCCGGTGCATTCGCTCCCGGTCCCGCACGTCGTCGGACACGCCACGTGCGGCGGCAGCGGCCCCGGCACGGCGCGCCCTTCACCCACCGGCGCATTGACGTACGCCCGCAGCTCGGCCGGATACGTCGCGTAGAGCGCCGCCGCCTTGCACGTATCGATGACCGACCCGCCGCCCACCGAGAGGTACCCGTCGAACCTCCCGTCCTTCGCGAACTGCGCCGCCGCCCGGAACGACATATCCGTCGGCTCGACGTGCACCTCGTCGTAAACCGCGACGTCCAGCCCCGTGGCCGCCACCGACTTCCGCGCGACCTCGACGTGCTCCAGCTTCGCCAGCCCCGCATCCGTGAACAGCGCCACCCTCTTTGCACCGAGCGCGCGCAGTTGCTCCCCCGCCTCCCGCAGCACTCCCGGCCCGAACGTGATGGCCGACACGTCGACGGAGAAGGCCGCCTCGTTCCCGTCGACCAGCGCGTACCCGAGGCAGCAGCTCACGGCAGCCAGGTTACTCGGGTTTCGATTCGGTTCACGTGTTGGGCTCTCATTGCCGCTGGTTCTTCGAGCAGACCGTCGATGACCTCGGGTCGCCCCCCACGTTCGTCCGTCATTTCGTCGATTCCATTCGGTCGGTCGTCGTTGTCTTCGATCACACCCTCACTTCCATCTGTCACTTCGGCGGGTTCATTCATCTCCTCCGCTTTTCCTCGAGTGACAGCGTCATCGAGTCTCCGCACTTCGGCTTTGTCGTTCGTCAGACGTGCTGTGACATGAGAAGGAGCGTCATTGATCCTTGGGAACGCTGCTGTGCGGTCGAGAGGAGCGTCGACTTCATCGATCATCGACGACGGGATGTCCGGAGGAGCCGCTGGTTCGTCTGTCACAGCGTCTTTGTCGAAGATCACAGCGGGTCTGCCAGAGATCACAGCGGCTTCGACGGAGATCATCGACGCTTTGTCATCGATCATCGACGACGGGATGTCTGGAAGAGCCGCTGGTTCGTCTGTCACAGCGTCTTTGTCGAAGATCACAGCGGGTCTGCCAGAGATCACAGCGGCTTCGACGGAGATCATCGACGCTTTGTCATCGATCATCGGCGACGGGATGTCTGGAGGAGCCGCTGGTTCGTCTGTCACAGCGTCTTTGTCGAAGATCACAGCCGGTCTGCCAGAGATCACAGCGGCTTCGACGGAGATCGTCGACGCTTTGTCAGAGATCCGAGCGGCTTTGTTCGAGATCACGGTCGCTCTTTCAGAACTCGCAGCCGGTTTTCCGTAGATTCGCGATGCTCTTCGCGAGGTCGAAGCGGGTCTTGGAGAGACCCGCGCGGCACGGATCGACATCCGGTCGCGGGGGATCAATTCCCGCGGATGACCGTCGAGCTTCACGGCGTCTGGTGCGCACGTCACGTGGTCGGTGAGCACGCGGCGTTCGCCCGGGACATCGCCCGGCGCACACTCCTGGCGGTCGAGGACGAGCGACTTGCGCGCGTGGACCTGGCCGCGGATGTCGTGGGGTTGCCTGTTGCACGCATCGGACGCCGCGCCTGGCTGTCGCGGGGTGCGTGCAAGGTCAGTCAGTACGGCGGTGAGACCGTCGAAGGTTGGACCGTGGGCAAGAGGGGAGACCTTTACCTGCGCGTCTACGACAAGACGCTCGAACTGGACGAGCCGAGAAACGTCGACAAGCGGGAGGAAGAGCACGAGCGGTTGCGTGCGCTCGGCTGGGACGGCGAGGCGCCGGTTACGCGCGTCGAATACGAGCTGACTTCCGACGTCCTGTCCGAGCTCAACGTGCGCCACCCGGACCAGTTCCTCGAGCGCATCGACGCCGTGTGGAAGTACGCAACGCGGGCCCGTCGGCTCGTCAGCCTGCGGACGGCGAGCCGTCCGTCACGCTGCCGCACCGACCCGCGTTGGCGTGTCGTGCAGTTGGCGACGTTTGGGAGGGACGACGGCGAAGTTGCGGTGCGCATGCGCCGACCGAGTCGCAGCGCTTCCGCACGTCGAACGCTGAGCGCTGTCCTGAACTATGGCGTCGACGCCGGCGTGATTGCCCCCGTGGACCTGCACGATGCGACCGGGAAGCTCCGGCCAGCGTCAGAGGTCGTCGAGGCGCTGAGCGGAGCCGCCGCGGACCGCCGCACTCGCGAATGGCTTGTGCGCTGCGCGTCTGCCGCGGTGAGCGCGGCCGTGGATGAGATGCAGCGGAACTTCGGCGGAAGAGCCTTGTGGGCGGACGGCGCTCGAAAGACGTTCGCGCACGTCATCGAGAAGGTGAACGCGAGACACGCTCGGCGCGGGACGGCCATCGTGCCGGACGAGGCGCTGGAGCGGGCTGCCATCGAGGCGGCGTGAGCCGTGAGCGATGCCTCGCGAGCCCCGCAGGGCATCCCCGGTATTCTCGGTGCCATGACGCTTGTGCGCGTAGGCGGTCCAGTGGACGAGTGCGGCGTGTGCTTTGCGCTCTACGGAGAGGAACTCGACCCGGAGGCCGTAACGGCCTTACTCGGTCTTGCTCCAACCTCCAGCCATCGTCGAGGCGAGCGCCGTGGACCCCGGAGCCCGCCGTCCAAGCGCGGAGCTTGGCTCCTTGAGGTTCGAGGCCGTGCGCCAAGGAAGGTAGAGGAACTCGTGGTGGAAGTTTTGGACCAGCTTCCGAGTGCAGGGGACGTGATGCAGAGGCTCCGCGATTCTTACGAGGTTCAGCTTCGCATCGCTCTGCACCTCGGTGGCTTCAACGAAGGCTTCGACCTCTCCCCCGAGGTCGTAGAGCGCATCGCGAAGCTGAGTGTTCCGATGGTGTTCGACATTTACGCCGACCCTGAGGATGCGTGAGAGGCATTCGCCAAGAACGACGCGAGGGGACGCTGTGGCAAAGACGCGCCTCAACTAGCGTCGCCGGTTTTCGTTCGCAGGTATGATGATGCCTTCGTCTATGAGCCGCTCTCGGAGCGCGCGGGTCTCCTCGCGCGTCCGTCTTGGGCGATGTTCTCTCAGCGGATGCGGCGGCCGCTGAGGCCCCAGCTTCGGGTCAGGACTGCCGCGCTCAGTCATCGTCGTCGTCCTGGTCGTCGAACTCGAACTCCGTGATGGCGCGAAGAAGCACCTCTGCCTCGACGTCGCGAGGGTTCCGGCGAAGTGCGCGGCGCGCCTCTCGCGCGAGAACGCGAAGCTCCTCGCGACTGGTCACCTCGTCGAGCAGGTCGGCGACGTCTAGCTCCGCGCGGCGTACCGCCTCGGCGCGCTTCTCCTCGTCCTTGCGCTTGTCCTCCTCGCGCGCGCGCCGCTGCTGCTCGTCGCGCTCGCGGGCTTCCCTCTCCCGGCGTTCTTCATCGCGACGACGTCCCTCCCTTCCTTCGCGTTCGAGGTGGTCGGCGTACTCGCGTGCGCTCATCTTCCAATACGGCTTTCTTGCCGGTACTTCGTCGTTCTCTTCGGCGAGGTTGTTGGCGAGCCGTTCGACGTCGCTTTCATCGAAGACGTCGACACCGTCGGTGAAGTGCACTCGCCTTCTCTCGGCGGGTACCAGCTCGCCGCGCTCCTGCATGTGGCGCACGGTCGTGGTCGAGCAATTGAGGCGTTCGGCGACGCCGGTGCGAGTGAGCAGTCCAGGGGGGAGCGGGGCAGGGCGCATGCCCGAAGTCTAATGCATTGTCACAAGCTCCAATGCATTGGAATAGTCCCCACCCCGGACACCCTGACTACCCTGACAGGAGGATGTGGCAGGGTGCCGGGAAGCTCTCGGACGGCTGCCATTCGCGGTACCCACAGGATCACTTGGGCGGTGGCGCTTGCTGCGTGGCGCGCCACGGCGCGAAGATGCGGCAGAGCCAGCCGCCAAAACGGCAAATGGCGCCGCGGTCTTAGCAGGACCTGAAGCGCCACCGGCTCACGACGGAGGTAGCGACGTGAGCACACGAACTGTAGCGAATGACCTAAACCCTCAGCAAGCCACCGGCGCGAAGGCTGTCGCGACGGTGATTGCTCTCCCCCCGATGGCCGCGCACTTGCTCGGCCGCCACGCTGAGCATATCGCCAAGGGCGAGAGGTTCGAGCGCGAGAGCGAGGTGATAGGCGCACGGCTCGAAAGCATGCCCCTTCCTGAGGCCGAGGCGGAGGTGCGCAAGCTCGGGAGACGCGTGCGCAAGTTGGAGCAGGAAGGCGAGGAGCTGGCCGGGCTTCGTGCGGCGTACGTCGCCGACGTTCAAGTGATGGTGCGTGAGCGTGAAAAGGCGCAGCTCGCGGCCCGCCTCGACGAAGCGCGACGCGCCCCAGCGGGAACGCCTCCGAACGATGCGGCTCCGGCGCACGAGTACACGACCGCGGAGTTGTTCGACGACCACGTGCGAGCGCGCAAAGTGCGTGGGAAGGAGCGCGCCCAAGCCACAGTCGAATCCTGGGAGGGCCTTCGCGTGAAACTGGAGCAGCACCTCCCGCGACTCGCCAAGGACATCACGCACCATGGGCTGCTCCGGTACGTCGAGACGCGGCGCGGGGAGGGGGCCGGAGAGCGCATCCGCAAGGAACTGGTGTTCCTCAAGGCTGCACTGAAGCTCGCGTACAAGAGCGACCTCTTCGCGACCGACCCGGAGAAGGTCATCCCCGAGCTGGACTCGATGGCGAAGCCGCGCCAGCGAACGCTCACGGTCGAGGAGGTGTGGGCCATCGTAAACAAGCTCGCCGCGCGCTCGAAGGCAGGCCGCGAACACGCGGCGCTCTTCGCGTGGGCCGTCGCGACGGGAGCGGAGTTTGGAGGCTGGAAGCACGCGAAACCGTCCGACCTCCGCGAGGACCTCCGCGGATGCCAAGTGCACGGCACGAAGAACGAGCATCGCGACCGATTCGCGCCGACCTTTCTTCCAGAGCAAATGAAGCTGTTGGCGTTCGCGCGCAAGCACGCTCGCGGCAAGAAAGGGCGGTTCTTCCTGCCGTGGGGAAACACGAACGCGAACCGCGACCTCAAGCTGGTATGCGCTGCGCTCGGCATCGAGCCGTGCTCGACGCACGACGTACGCCGCACGTACGCCGACTGGTGGCTCGCGGCGGGGGTCCGCGACTCGCTCATCGACGCCGCGCTCGGTCACGCACCGGCCGATGTGCTCACGAAGCATTACCGGCGCGGCCGGTTCGAGCCGGAGGACATGCTCCGGATGTTTGAGGCGGACGTCGCGGCGCACGCTCAGCGTCCGCTTGACGGGGGCCGCCACCTACATCAGGCTCCCCCGGCCGAGGTGGCTGGTGACCTGCGGACTCCCCCTGGGAGACCTACGGACCCGCCAGTTGACCTACGGACCGGGCCTATAGCTCAGTCGGTAGAGCTGCGGACTTTTAATCCGTAGGTCGAGGGTTCGATTCCCTCTGGGCCCACCGCCGCGATCCTGTTCAACATTTCGAGCAGTCGCGGATGCAGGATCGGAAGGTCCGTACCCAATCCGTACCCAATTCCGGGGGTCTCGCGAGCAGCTTGCGTGAGGGCGCTTTCGGCCAGGTGCGCGTAGCGCTGGGTCACGATGATCGAAGAGTGGCCGAGCATGGCGCACACCTCTTCGAGCGACCAACGCCGGCCCCACATGCCGGACACGAGAGCGGACGCGCACGTGTGACGGAGGTCGTGCCACCGGATCTCTCGCTTCACGCCGGCCGCCGCGAGCCACTCCGCGAGTAGCTCCGCCTTGCCGCGTGTCTTCGTCTTCGGATCGTAAGTCGTCCGGGACGGGGCGCCGATGCCGCGCCGGCATCCACGCAGGGTAGGGAAGACGAGCTTCAGCGTGTTGCGTTTGCCGTTCTCGTCCTTCTCGACCCACGTGGGCAGGATCTCCAGCCATCGTCGCGCGGCTTCGAGCCCGTCGCCGAAGAGAGGGACACGACGGGTCTTCGCGTTCTTCGCGCGCTTGCCCTGGCTCCCGAAGCGGACGAAGACGTGGGGCCCGTGCTGCTTCACCTCCGGGTCTTCGGGGTCGACGTGGAGGTCGCGAAGCTCAAGATTCCACTGCTCGCCTTGGCGCAGACCGGTTCCCCACGCGAAGCGCATCAAGCACCGCGCCCACTCCGGGATCGCTTCGCACTTCGCGATGGCCAGTTGCTCGTCCCGGCGGAGGTAGTCCCAGGGCTCCTCCGTCTCGGCGGCTTCGGCTTGCTTCCTTCGGAGCTTCACGCCCGCGCACGGGTTGTCCGGCCGGATGCCGCGGAGGATCGCTTCGTCGAAGATCACGCTCACGAGCGAGAGACATCGGCCCACGGTCTTGTGCGAGATCTTGCGCTTGCCCCTCTTGTCCGCTGCGTTCTTGCGCGCGATCGCGCGCACGAAGTCCGCGATGTGAAGCGGGAGGATATCGGCCATGCCCCGGCTGGCGAGGTGCGAGGTGGCCAAGTGGAACTCGAAGCGGTTCCGCTCCTGATCGATTCCGCGAATCCCGTCCTCTTCCCGCAGGTCGAGCACGTGGCGGCCGAACGCTTCGAACGTCTCCCCGGCGGGTGCACCACGCTTCGCTCGGATGCGTCGAGCGTGAGCGATGGCCGCCCACGCATCCGCCTCGGTAGCGTACAGACCGAGCGAGGTCCGCTTCGGATCGGGCAGACGCGCCCAGAACCTTCCGTCCGCGCGTTCGGTGACAGAACCTTCGCCGTGCTTCATGGCCAGGACCACCAGTTTAAACGAGCCCGTGCTTGCGTGCGTGGAACTCCGCCTTCGTCCGCACCTCGTCCGACATGGGGAGGTCCGGGATCGGCGCGGGCGCTCGAGGGGCTCGACGTTTCCGGGGCGTGCGCGCGTTGGTCGGGGGCGCGTGCGGACGGGCGGCGTCCTCTTCGAACGCGTCCGCGAGCAGATCCGCACACTGGTGGAGGGCTCGGCGAAGCGCACTCATTGGGATCTCTTCCGCGGTTCGATCGGGTACGTCATGTACTCAGCGCGCTAGCGAATTAAGCTGCCCGCTCCGTCACCTGCGCTTCCAGCGCAGCTAGGGCCGCGTCGCGCCGTGCTCCGGCGTGATGGATCGCGGCCTGGAGCGGCCGGCACTCGTCCTCGTCGATCTCGATTCCGTTCGGGGCCCTCGCCTTTGCCATCACCACAGCTCCTACCTAGAGGCGGATAGGGAATTAGCGCCGAGGTCGACAGCGATGGCCGCAGAGCGTCTCCTAATGATTCCGAACACTTACACGGAGCTCAATTTGCTAACAGCCTATAGATAGGAGGTGAAGGATGAAGCTTTCGAGATCTGAGGTAGGGGACGTCGCCAAGGAGGCCGGCGTGTGCGTTCGAACGCTCTGCGACTTCCTCGCAGGCCTCGACGTGCAACCCGCTGGTCGCAGGCGCATCGAGTCTGCGCTCGTGCGGCGCAGGCTCCGCCCGATCGGGCCGCTCGCGCGCATCCCCGACACCGCCGAGGGCTGAGCCTCATGAACGAGTGCCCTCATGATCACGGTGCAGAAAGTCGAACGCCCGACCCCCGGAGTGAGGTCGGGCATTCGGTGTGGATCGAACCGTCGAAGAGGCGAGCGGCTCACTTCTATTTTAGGTGCTCGCTCTGCGCGCCACCCCTCACTCCGTTCAGGGCCTGAGAGGACGGGCCTAAAATAGATGGTGGAACCGAATCTCAGTGGACTCACGGGCGCGGTCTTCCCTGTCGTTCGCGAACGCGGCGACGAGGCAGGGTGCACGCGATGAACTTTCGCGAAGCCTTCCCGCTCTACCGCGACAAGCGGGGCAAGCTGATGCCCGCGGTCACATGGGGCAAGCCCGAGACATGCAGACCGAGCGAGACGTTTGGCCCCGACGAGACGTATGGGGTCCCCACGGGCCCGCGCAACGGGATCTTCGTCGTGGACCTCGACCGCGGCCACCAGCCCGGTGTTGACGGTCTCGCGTCCCTCGCTGAAGCAGCCGCTGGGCGGGACATCCCAGACACCTACGCCGTCCGCAGTCCGCGAGGCGGCGTTCATCTCTACTTCAAGTGGAATCCCGAACACCCCGTCGGCAACCGCACGGGCGTGCTGTCCGGGACCGACGTGCGAGGCGCCGGCGGCTACGTGCGCGCGGGAGCCGGCTACGAGGTCATCAGCGATGCGCCGATCGCGGACGCACCCGCATGGGTCTACGCGATCACCGGCCGCAAGGGCGACGAGCAGCCGGCGGTGTCCGCGATCGCCATCAGTCCGGGCGATCGACGGTGGAGCGAGCGCATCGCGAAGGCCGACGCGTACATCACTGGCCAGCCGCCGTGCATAGAGGGGCAAGGCCAGAGCGAACAGCAGGTCCGCGAGATGGCGGTGCACCTGTCGCGCACGCTGGAGCTTCCGATCGATACCTCGATGCAGCAGCTCGAGCCGTTCTTCGCGCGCTGCAATCCGCCGGGCTACGTCCGCGACAAGATGCGGCGTGCGCTCGTTCGCGCGGCCGACGGCCAGCTAGGCGGGCAGATTCTGCCGGGCACGTTCGCGTCGGACTCGGCGCTGCTCGTCGGGTGAGGGGACCATGGGTCTCGCAGCCCTCGCTCTAGCGGTAGGGGGTCCCGAGTACGCGGCAACGATCGCGGCGGCGCTCGCGAAAGCCGAGCCGCGTGGCACGTCGGATGCCGCGGCCATCCTCGATGCCGCTGCACGCGACGCCGGCATCGGCGGCCGCTTCGTCGTTGTCGACCTCCCCCCGGGCTCCGGCAAGAGTCACCACGCGCGCGGGCTGCTCCCTCGTGGCGTCGTGCGCTACCAGGGGGGTGTCCTGCTGACGCCAACGGTGGCGCTCGCGCAGCAGCATCACGAGCGCACTGGTGCCGAGCTACGCGCGGGGCCGCTGCATCCCATCAGGGGGCGCGGCGAGTGCAAGCAGCCCGACGAGGTCAAGTTCGCTTACTCGCTTGGCCTCTCGGCCGCGCCGGTGTGCATGGCCTGCCCACACCGGCAGGACTGCACCGCGCGCGACGCCATGGGCGACGCGGACAAGGGCATCATCACCACGCACGAGCGGGCCGGCGAGTTCGCGGGCGAGCGCCCGGTGTGGGTCGACGAGTGGCCGAATACGTCGCTGCGCACGTGGACCCTGCCGAAGTCCGGACTGGTCGAGGCCATCGAACGCGTCGTGCCCGAACGACATCGCGACGGCTCGCCCATCGAAGGACGCGAGGAGCTGCTCGCATGGGCGAGGGACATCGAGGCGGGCAGGTTCGACACGACCGCGCGCTGGCTGGCGGCGCTCAGCACGACACCTCCGCCCGTGTTCATGCGCAACTCTCGTACGGTCGAGGCGGCCGAACGAGGCCAGTCGACCATTTTCGACTTCAAGAAGCACCGCACCTACCGGAAGGACGTCCAAGTCGCGATTGGCGTCTGGCGCGCCGCCCGAGCTGACGCGCGGTTCACCGACGCGGGCGAGGAGTGGGCGCTCACCGGACTCGTAGACGTGCTTTGGATGCTCCGGAAGTGGGGAGGCCTGCTGCTGGCGTCGGGCGCGCCTGCGGCCAGCCTGAAGGCACTGCGGCCGGATGTGGAGCTTCGCCGGGTCGAGCGCATCGCCGACGGTCGTCCAATTCGCCGGGTCATGGTGCAGATGGCGGACATGGCCACTCGAAAACTGAAAAGCGAACCGGGACGAGCGCGGCTACAGCGTGTAGTCCGCGACGTGGAGCATCGAGCGCGGGAGTTCGGCGCGCGGCCCGACGAGGTCGCGGTGTTCGTGGCGAAGGACCTCGCGGGCGTGGTCGCGTCGGCGCTCCCGGCGGCCAAAGTCGGCACGTTCGGCGGGCTGCGCGGCAAGGACGCGTGGATAGGCTGCCGGGTGTTCGCGGTCATCGGTGACCATTTCGAAAATCAGGAGAGCAACGAACGCGAGGCCGAATACTTCGACGTCGACGCCAAGGACCTCTGGACCGAAAAGGTGGCCTGCGAGAAAGAGCAGGCGTTCGGTCGGGCGCGCGAGCCGCAGACGGGCGCGCCGGCGCTGATGCTCTGCTACGGCCGCGTCGTGCCGAACCGATGGGCGGGACGCATCGACGAGGTCGAGCAATGGGGCCGAGTCGATGTCGCGCGCATCCAGGCACTCAAGGCTCAGGGCATGACGCAGGCGGCCGTGGCAAAAGAGATGGGCATCGGCGAGCGCAGCGTGAGGACCTACTGGTACGCGCAGATCGATGTGGCCAGTGGTGAGGGTAAATAGTGAATACGGCAAGATCCGTACAAGAGATAGAGATGGTCTCTCCTACGGATCTTGCCGTATTCGGTATTTGACGATGAGTCGGCGGCACCCCTCATTCACCTCAGGGCGAGAATGGGCTGCATCTCCCCGGGCCGTCGCCCTTCCGCCCGCGCTTTTTCGGTCAATAGGCGCCCCAAAACCGGGAAATGGCGGGAGCCGTCTAGCGGGAAAACAATTCCCGGAAAATGCCGAGACGAACCGCCGTTAGAGGGCACGTGCGCACGCCTCTCACGCCGCATTCAGTAGAAGCGGGCGCAGGAACGCATGCACGCTCTGGAACGCGAACTCCCGACCAGCGCGGTTCCGGTGGCCTTCGGCGTTCAGCGTGGACGTGATGGCGCGCAGTGTAAGCCCAGCATCGGACAGGTCCTTCGCCCTCTGGATGGTCGCCTGCTCGCTCGCCTCGGGCTCGAGGTGCACCCCGTCGGCGGCAACCCGTTGGCCGTAGGGGATGCAGCCGACGCGCTCCCCCCGAGCTCGCTTGACCGCCAGGGCGTCACGGGTGCGGCGACGGATGACTCGACGCTCATGGGCGCTCAGGACGGCGTCGAGGTCGCGCTTAAGGGCTTCGCCGTCGTCGTCGCCGTTCGCCCCGTCGGCGCTCAGGATGCGGGCACCGGCCTTGCTGACGACGCGCTCGATATCCGCCGCCACGCCCACATCGCGCGCGAGCCTGTCTCTCTTGGCCACCACGAGCGCCATCCCGTGCCCCAGCGCCGCGACGGCCGCACTGAGTGCCGGACGGTCGGCAAGGTCGGTGCCGCCGCTGATGCCCTTGTCGAGGTACATGGCGACGACGTCGACACCTTCATGCGCAGCCCAGCGCTCGATGGCGGCAGCCTGCGCGGCAGGCGAGAGATCCTGCTTCGACGTGCTGCAGCGGAGGTATGCCAGGCACACGGTGGCGCACGCCGTGCGGGGGGACGGACGTCGGATTCGCATATCCAACATCATGAATCTAAATGATAATTAGTCAAGTCACCGGACGGTGGATTGACAGAATACCGTCGACAGGTGGTACATCACGTTGGATTCAGTAGCGGCACGGGTTTCGCCCGGAGAATCGCGTGCCACGCGAAGGCTTCACGCGATGGGGCCCCACTTCGGCCCTCTGTCGGAAAAGCAAGGACCCGAGCGCGCCCTCGTAAAGGAATCAGCCAAAAATGTGTATATGTGAAATACATCATGTGGTGACTAACCCGGTGATGAAGTAGGCGGGGATCGCGGCGGCTAAAATTGAGGGCGAGGGAAGCCGATGACCACGAAAGCGACCGTTCCCGCGCCGCCGTCCGTCCGCATGGGTCGCCCGCCGGAAATCGCCCCGGAAGTCGTGAGGCAGGTGCGCGCGCTAGCCCGAGCAGGCTGGGGTTTCCGAGCCATCGGGCGTCACCTGCGAATGGATCACTCGCACGTGGCTCGCATCGTGCGCGGTGAAGCCCGCAGGGACGTCGCGTGAGCAGTCCGCCTCGCGTGTGATGGCTCGCACCGAACGCTCCCGCGGACGCCCACGTAAGCACCCGCCGAAGACCTCGAGCGGCCGCCGTCGCGGACATCCGTCCGTCCTGCCGGCGAGCACCATCGTGGCCATCGTTGAGGCGCTCGCCGCCGGCGAGGCGCAGCATCGCATCGCTCGTCGACTGGCTGTCTCGAGGCGCATGATCAGGGACGTGCTCGAGGGGCGACGGCGGCTGGAGTCGGTACCGATCGCGCCCGGCGTGACTCCCGAAGTCGAGGCGGCGGTGGACCCAACGGTGACCGAGATGGCGCGGTGGGCTCGCCTGGCGCTCATCCGATTTGTCCGGCGAAATCCTAGGGCGCGTGCGGTCGTGGGTGACGTCTAGGCACTCACTCGGCTCAGGGACTGAGGGGGCTCGCCTAAAATAGAGGGTGGACAACAACAAGCCCCTCCCCACCATCGCTCAACTCCACGCGCGCGCCCATGAGCGCCTGCGCAACGCCTGGCGTGAGGACGCCGTCGCACCCACCCCGCCCGCGCGTGAGGACGCGCCCGACGCGACGGCGCGCTTCGACGTAGCCTCCCCGCCGAAGATCACCGACCTCTACGAACGCCACGCGCAACGCAGCCGCGACGCCTGGAAGAACCGCGGCGACAACCCGAAGCACCCGGGGCCCGTCGGGCTGGTGCGCCGATGATTCCTATCGACGTCCAGTGGCACCAGGACCCCGAGACCCTCGACGGCATCGCGCAACCCGTGCCGTCGCGCCTGATGCTCCCGCTGCCGAGCCTCGAGCCCATCGAACTGCCCGAGTGCACGGTGCGCCCCGCCGGCACCAAGGGCGTCGTCGGACGGATCATCGACCGCGTGCGTTCCGCATTTCAGGACTCCTCCGACACGCCGGAGGCGGATGCCGCCGCCGAGCCGCCCGTACTGGCTCCCGCGGCTTTCACCGATTGGCTCGTGCAGCGCCTCCCTCGCCACGGTGCGGTCGAGGCGGTTGACCCCCAGTCCCCGGCGTTCGGTCGGGTCGTCGCGGCTGCGCATGCGGGCCTGGCGATGCCGCCCCTCGACACCGGCACGAATCTTCCCGAGGACGTGACCGATGCGACCCTGCTCGCGAGCGTCGAGCACATCGTGCGCGCATGCGCGCTCCCCGACGCGGTCGCGTTCAGCATCCTCCGGTCGCACCCGCCCCTTGCGAGCGTCAGCAACGAAGTGCTTCGCGCCCGCATCCAGTCGGCTGCCGTGGAGGGGCTCTGCCACGCTTGCACCGTCGCGAACCCAATCGTCGAAGAAATGGCGCAGGCCGAAGCGGCAGCGGCCCAGGAGCGCGACGCGCGCGAGGAGGCCCGCCGCATCGCGACGACGCCCGAGCGCATCGACCTCGGCGAAAACGACCTCTGCGAGTTCGTCAGCGACGACGTCAACCCGTGGGGTCGTCAGTGCGTCTTCCGCACCCATGGCCTCCCCGTGGGCGAGGCAACGATCCTGATCACTGTCCCGCGCGTCGAGGGCGGTTTCATCACGGCGCATCTTCGCTCGACTGGGACGGTCATGCTGACGCCCGAGCAGCAGGGTCAGATTGGCACGCTGCCTGACGTCGTCGCGATGAGCCTCGCCAAGATGCGCCAGAGCGAGAACCGAGGCCGTGGGTCCTACAGCGCGAGCGACTTCCCGAAGACCACCGTGAGCGGCGAGAACACCGCGGCACTCAAGGAGTTCCGGAAGCACGCCCGTCGCCTCATTCCGATGCTTGTCGGCGCGCGGGGCGTCGCGGGCTACGCGCATCAGGCGCTGCTGACACTCGTCGTCGGCTACGCGCCGCGCGTATCGCTCGCGCGCCGTCCTTCGTCAAGATCCACGGCGTGCCGTTGAAGTCATCGACGTCGAAGCACACCTCGTACGCGACGTGGTCGGCGACTGCCCTCCAAGCGCTCGCGATCGCTCGGGCCGCCGACGTCAGAACGGCGAGCTTGCCTGCCCCGTCGTGCGGCGAGCGGGCGGGCTGCATCGGCAGACAATCGTAGTTTGATTCGTAGACGTTCTCGTCTTCCTCGGGATCCCTGAGCTGCACGACCTCGGCGGCGGGCAACACGACGACGACTGTCTTGCCTTGGTCCAACGCTTGGCGAAGTTCGCGCTGCCAGCGCTTGGCGTGTTCAAGCACCTGGAGGGCTTCCACCGAACCGAGGTACCTGTGGCCGGCACTGTTGGTGTGCGTGCTCTTGAACTCCCTCAGGTGTGGGCGGATGACGATGACGTCGAAGTCGCCCGTCGACGTGTTGGATCTGTACCCGGTGGTGCTGACCCCGTCGCCCTCAAGACTCAGCCCGATCGCCAGCACGCGCCTCATGCAAGAGTCCGGGTATACGACTGGCACGCGCGCCTGCAAGAGCCCGGCTCGGGCCTCCAGGTCGCGTCGGAGCGAGACGCTACGTGGGCGCGGAGCACGGCGCCGATCCGACGGCGATCCCGGGGCCACTCACCGCCCAGAGGCGCCACGCGACGGTGTAGGCGTCGGTGCCTTCGAGTATCCGCTCGAACGTACGCATGCAGGGCGTCTTCCTGAAGCAGGGCGAGAACGTCGAGGTCGTCGACCCAGAGACAGGTCTTTCCAAGATGGACCAACTCGAGGATGAGCGCCCGTTCGACACGGCCGACCTGGAGAGGAGGGTCACCGCCCCCGAGTCGAACAAGAAGATCATCGAGGAGGTGAAGAAGTACGCCGATGAGCACGAGAAGCTCCACGGTCGCCTTCCAAAGATCCTCATCTTCGCGGTGAACGACCTCCCGCACACGAGTCATGCGCAGCAGGTTGTGGACATCGCGCGCGACGTCTTCGGTAAGGGCGACGCGTTCGTGCAGAAGATCACCGGCGGCAAGGACGTCGATCGACCGTTGCAGCGCATCCGGGAGTTCCGCAATCGGCCCAACCCCGGCATCGCCGTCACCGTCGATCTTCTCTCCACCGGCGTAGACATCCCCGATCTCGAGTTCATCGTTTTCATGCGACCGGTCAAGAGCCGCATCCTCTTCGAACAGATGCTCGGGCGCGGCACGCGCAAGGGCGAGCGGTTTCCCGACAAGGATCACTTCACCGTCTTCGACTGCTTTGACGGCACGCTGCTCGCTTACTTTAAGAACTCGACGGGCATCACAGCCGAGGAGCCCGCGCCCCCGACCCGGACGATCGAACAGGTCGTCAAGGACATCTGGGACAACCGCGACCGCGAATACAACATCGGTTGCCTCGTGAAGCGCCTCCAGCGCATCGATAAGGCGATGGCCGGCGATGCGCGCGACGACTTCAAGGTCTTCATTCCCGACGGCGACCTGGCCCGGTACGCGCGTGGCCTACCCGGAGCGCTGCGGTCCGACTTCGTGGGGGCCATGAAGCTCCTCCAGAGCGAGAGCTTCCAGAATCTCCTGGTCGACTACAAGCGTCCGCCGCGGGCGTTTATAAAGGCCTACGAGCAACAAGACCAGGTCTCGTCGATGTTGGTGCTGCGTGACGTCGCCGGGCGCGAGTACAAGCCCGAGGACTACCTCGTCGCGTTCGAGCGGTTCGTGCGAGAGAACCCCGAGCACATCGAGGCGGTACGGATACTTCTCGACCGGCCACGTGACTGGAGTGCGTCCGCGCTGAAGGAGCTGCGGGACAAGCTCCGGACGAACCCGTTGCGGTTCACGGAGGAGAACCTGCAACGCGCCCACGCGATCCAGTACCGCAAGCCGCTTGCTGACATCATCTCGATGGTGAAGCACGCGGCGCGGGACGAAGCGCCGCTACTCACTGCCGCGGAGCGCGTCGACGTCGCTTTCACCAAGGTCACGGCCGGCCAGACGTTCACGCCCGAGCAGACGAAGTGGCTCGAACGCATCCGCGAGCACCTAAAACAGAACCTATCGATCGAGCGCGAGGACTTCGAGTTGATCCCCGTGTTCGCCGACGTCGGCGGTTGGGGTGCCGCTCGTCGTGCGTTCGGTGATACGAAGCTGGTCGCACTCATCGACGAGCTGAACGAAGCCATTGCCGCCTAGCTGCGCTCACGATGCGACACCAGTGGTACTCGGACGTGAAGGATCTGGTGAAGTGGGGCACGGTTCAAGACCAAGACCTACTTCGCCGAGGAGCTGGTGCCGCGCCCGCGGCGCCTCGCGCTCATGAACCTGTACCTGCACGGAATCGAGCCACATATCCGCCTCGGTGACTCGATCTACGAGCCGCCCACCGGTGAGCGGTTCGACGTCATCCTCGCCGAGCAGGAGCGCATTGCCGCCCGAGTCGAGTCACTGCTCAAGCTGGTAAGCCGAGCGAAGGAGCGGCTCAATAGCGTGCCGCTCATCCTGAACCGGTTCCGGCAGGCGGTGCTAGCGATGGCCTGCTCGGGGGACCTGACGAGAGAGTGGCGAGGTAGGCGGTCGTCACCCCCCATCGCGCTATCACTGCCGGGTCTGCTCGAAGAACGGCGGCGCCTCTGGGAAAGGCGCAGGGGCAGCTCGGGAGATCAGAGAGCACGAAGATATCCTGAACCATTCCAGCCGGTCGTCCCGGACGATTTCGAGCTTCCTGACCATTGGAGTTGGGTATCGGTCTCCCACCTCGCCCTCCTTGATGTGGGCTTCGCGTTCAAGAGCGCCGAGTTTGCGGCTGAGGGCGTTCGGCTGCTTCGTGGCGAGAACGTGGAACCGGGCTCGCTTCGCTGGGCGGAGACTCGCTTTTGGCCGGAGGACAGACTGGATGAGTTCCGTGAATTGCTCGTCGAGGCCGGAGAGATCATCCTGGCTCTGGACAGGCCCATCGTATCCGCCGGCCTGAAGATTGCGCGCGTGAAGCCGACAGACACTCCGGCCCTGCTCGTTCAGCGCGTCATGCGGTTCAAGATGATCCACCCCGCGCATGCCGACTACCTGTATCTGTGCCTTTCGCAGCGACGCTTCATCGACTTCGTCGCCCACGAGGGGATGACAGGCTCCGACTTGCCGCATATCACTGGCACGGGCGTGGCCGAGTTTGCAATCCCGCTGCCGCCCGCCGATGAGCAACTAGAGATCGTCCGCCGCGCCGCGGCTCTGTTCGCCTTGGCCGATGCCATTGAACACCGCCTTAAGGCAGCAACCTTCCGCGCCAACAGCCTCCCCCAGGCCATCCTCTCGAAGGCCTTCGCCGGCGAGTTGGTCCCCACCGAGGCGGAGGTGGCCCGCGCCGAGGGGCGATCGTACGGCATCATGCCTTCGGAAAACAACCTGCTGAACAGTGCCGTAGCTCTTGCCGACGCTGGCCTCATGACTGGCGACATGAATTTGCAGTTCAGCCCGATCTTCCAGAAGGACATGCCCGCGTGGTCGCTCGTCGGATGTGATGTCCTCATCTGGGCCATTGCACCTGTGGAGCAACGCGCTCCCGTGCCCGCGTTTGTCTTGTCCTCGGTCGGCATAGAACTCATGCGCGTTGCAATGAAACCAGGCGACCGCGACTACGCGAAGCGCATCGTCCGGTGGCTCCGTGGCATCCGGTTCAAGGTCAAGACTGTCGAGGTCGACCCCAACGCAGAGACCCTGCCCGACTACGACGAGGGCGCCTCGGATGTTTTCCCTCCGGATCCGCCTCCGCCGGCCCCAAGCGCCGCACCGCCCCCGGCATCTGCCGGCGCCTAGTAGTGTCCGCCTACCTCGCGAAGTACGTCGTCGCGCGCTTCTGACCCTTCGCGCGTAGCTTCCGCGTCTTCAGGCCTTCCTTCAGCACGCGAGGTACCTCGCGCACGTCGAGGCTCAGTGCCTTACGGATCTCCTCGGCCCGCAGTCCCTTGCTCGCCTTCACGGCGCTGACGACGCGATCGAGCGTGCGAGCGATCTCCTGGGCCGACCGGCGCGTCAGACGTCCTGCGGCGCGACGCCCCCGCGTGCGGGCGGCGCTGGGTCCGCGCGGACTCGCGCCACTCTCGGCCAGAAGGTCATCGAGCGATGCGGAGCGGACGGCAGCGAGGACGCCGTCAGCGAAGCTCGAGGCGAGGGATTCGATCTTGGTTTTCAGGTCGGACATGGGGGGAGGGGAATACTACTGGCGTCGATTCCCGTGGTGCTAGCTTCGTCTCGATGGCCAACATCGGGCTGTACGAGCCGCGCGTTACCCCGAAAGGGCTCGCGTACGTGTTTCCTCTCGCTTGCACTGGCGATGTGGTGCCTCTCGGGCAGAAGAAAGCGACGCTGACCATTGCGACCGGCCGAACGCCGGAAGGCAATACCGAGGGGCTCCTCACTGCTCTCGATAAGCTCGGCGCGACGCGCGGGTACGACGGGAAACGCTTCTGCCTCTGGGTTCATAAGCCGGGAGAGCGGACCATCTACTCGAATTGCATCGTCGCGGACGGTGGGCCCGAGCCGTCCGAACAGAGCATCACTTTCGTGTACGAAGCCAGTGACCCCGATCTCAGTCACGGCCATCGGTTCGTCCAACGCGTAGGGGCGGCGGGCTCCCTCTGCGAAGATTGCGGTCACGTCGTCGAGATCACCGAGGCGGTAGAGAGCGACCTTGGCGCAGATTTGGTCAACGACGGAAAGACCACGCGTGTTCGGCCTGATCTCGCGAGTGACCTCGATCCGCTTCCTCTCGATGTTCTTCCCCGCTGCCCAAAGCGGAGCTAGCGGCCTCGCGGACGCGGCACAGCGGACGACCCTCGCCGCCTCAAGGCGCATTCATGCGCGCGGCACGTGGCGTGTACTTGGCAGTGCATGCGGCTCCGTCACGTTGCTGGGTACGGTGCCCTTGCCGTCACGCTCGGTGTGGCGTGCGGCGGCCGCACCGTTGACGTGGGCTCCCCCGGCGAGCCGGTGCAGGGAGAAGGTGGCGCGCCGCGAGGGGCCGCCGGTGAGACCGGCGCCATGGACGACTCTGGCTCCGCGCTCGACGCGAGCGTGACAGTCGACGCGACCAGCGTGGCGGACGCATCCTGCGGCAATGCCGACATGTCACCGGGCGACGCGGACACGACAGACTCAGCATCGTGCTCCATCGTCCTGGCCTCTCAGTACGACCAGTCCTGCACAGTCGACAGCGACTGTGTCCCGGTAGGCGAAGTGGGTTCGTGCCCCGCCTCCGCCTGCGACGGCTGCTGGTCGGCGGCCATCAACCACTGCGCCGCGCCCCAGTACATGTCGGCGTTAGCGCGTGTGTTCGCCAGCCTCCCTCCCGGGTCCGCTTGCAACTGCCCAGCGGAGGGCTCTCCGGGCGCAATCTGCCGCGCCGGCAAATGCCAGCTGCCGTCTTTTGTGGCCGACGACACGCTACCCGCCTGCGCGGACGCCGGCGGCCAGTGCGCGCTTTCGGCGGGCATCACATGCAACCGAATGGGGCCGCCCGATTCGTGCGCCTACTCCGATGAGGTTTGTTGTCTCCCAACAGGGAGCGCGGAGCCGGGACGGTACACGTGCTACGGGTGCACGGGGTCTTGGTGCGGCTGGAGCCTTGCGTTCTGCACGAACGACGCTGGGCCCTGAGTGGTCATGTCCGCGCGTCCCTTATCGAATGGGAGGCACGCCCAACAAGCTCGCGAGGAGCGACGCGAGGGCTCGAGCATCGACGGGGACGGAGGTGGGTACGGATTGGGTACGATCGAGGTTAAGTCCGCGCAGCGCCTGCGGATCGCCTGGCTCTTTTAATCCGTAGGTCGAGGGTTCGATTCCCTCTGGGCCCACTGGCAAGCACGAAGAAAAACGGCGCCGTGTACCGGCGCCGGTGCGCGCTACGCTGCGCCCGTGCTCTCGAGGGCCCTTCCGGCGTACGCGTTCTGTCTCGGCGTCGTCGCGGGCTGCGGGGGCCGCTTCATAGGGACGGAACCCACGCCGAGCAGTGGGTCTTCGAGTGGCGGGGCCGAGTCGAGCGGCGGCACCGGCGACACGGCGGCCGATGGCGGCGGCGTGTGCTGCGCCGTTGCGTCGGATCCTTGTACAGCCTGCGATACGGGCGCAATGGGTGGATGGGCCGCAAGCAGCGCGCAGTGCAATCGGAGCAGCGGTTGCGATGGCCTGCAGTCCATCGTCGAGGGTCCCCATGGTTGTATGCAGATACAAACCGGGGAGTTGCCGGGCGCTTCGTGCTGCGGATGCCACTGACCTTCCTCGCGGCGTATCATCGGCGTCCGTGACCCTCGCGCGCATGTGGCCGTTGCCGGTGTGCGTCGTCGTGACCGGTTGCGCGAGCGTGCTCGGCATTCCGAGTGATTCCCCGTCGTTCTGCGCCAGCCCGGAGAATCAGGGGCACGACTACTGCGAGGACTTCGACGTGGGCAACGCGCTGCTGCGCGTGAGCCCTGGGGTCGAGCAGCGCGGGCCGACGACGGTCAACCTCGAGCCGTCGGACAAGTCGCCGCCGAACCTCATCGACTTGAAGGCGCCCGCGCTGCCGGCGGATGGAGGCAACCCGGCGGAGCTGGCCGGGTACTACGAGGAGTTCCCCAACTCGGAGTTCGTCGGGCTGCGCGTCGATGCCGACATCCGGTTCGTCACGCAGAATGGAGCCCCGCTCGAGGCCAACGGCGGGTTCCTCCTCGTCGGCAACTCGCAGGGGGCGTGCGTGGGGCTCGGTCTGAGCCAGGTCCCCGCGGGCATCCCGAACTCGCCGCTGCCGGCGGGGACGGCGGTGCTCGGGCTCATCGTGGTGGCGCCGCAGTCGGGCGGCTGCAGCAGTCTGACGGGCCTGAGCGGCAAGCCGGTGACGGGTCCCTCGTCCGATGGAGGCATCGGCGGCGACGGCGGCGGCGTGCAAGGCACGGTCTTCCTGCAGGCGCCCGCGCCGAACACGTGGTTCCACCTGCGGGTGCAGGCGATCCCCGACGACCGGATCACCAACAAGGGGTCGCAGATCCTGCTGACGCTCACGCCGGGGCTGAACACGATCCCGCCGTTCGACCTGCCCTCCGGGTCGCTGCCGCGTACGGGAACGCCCCTGGTCGGCTTCGCCTCCGAGATCAACGCGCCGAGCGGCCCCCTCGAGGTGCAGTTCGACAACGTGACGATCGACGTGAAGGCGCAGCAGTAGCCCGCTCAGAGCGTCGCGCACGCGAGCGGCAGCGCGTGCACGCCGCCCGTGCCGCCGAGGGGCTCACCCGAGTAGACGAGGAGCGCGCGCTGGCCGTCGGCGCCGACTAGGATGCGCACGTTGGCGATGTCCTCGTAGGTGCCGAGCGCGGTGGGGCCGCCTCGCGGATTGCCGTCGGGCTGTAGCTCCAGCACGAAGAGCTGGTAGCGGTTCGTCGTCTCGTCGAGGACATTCCACGTGAGCAGCGCCTCGCCGCTGGGGGATGGGTCGAGGGAGAAGCCGTAGATCGGTCCGCCGATGCCGGTGATGTCGAGCGCCCGCGGTGGGCCGTACGGGGCGCCGCTCGACGAGAGCGGCACGACGTACATCGCTTGGCCCGCATTGGCCGTCGGGTCGGAGCCCAGGTACGACGTGAGCACGCCGCCGGTCGTCTCGGCCATCAGGAGGATGGACCCGCCGTTTTGCGCCACCGTCGTTTCCGGGGCCAGCCGCTTGCCGGACGCGCCGTAGTCGTCGACCTCGTAGGTGAGCGGGCCGCCGGATGGGTTCTCGGAGAACGAGGCGAGGAGGAACGACTGGTCATGCAGCACCAGGCGCGTTCCGAAGCCGAGCACGCCGCCGAGCGGGGTGCGTCCGCGGGAGGAGCCGTCCGTGGCGATGGTCACGAGGTCGAGCGCGCCGGCGTTCGTGGTGTTCTCGTGGATGTACGAGAAGCCGTCCGGCGCGGGGCCGAGATCGCCGCAGCCGCCGTCGGTGCCGTCGGGGAGCGACACGACGGGCCCGATCTCGTTGCCGTCGCCGTCGAGCGGGAGGAAGTGGCAGCCGGACCCCACATCGTCGGCGAGCCCACCCACGTCGTCGACGAGCCCACCGAAGGCGCACTGCGGGGTGACCGCGAGGGACATGACGTCCGTGTAGACGCCGCCCATGGTGGGGAACGACAAATGCGGCACGAGGGCGGACCGAGGCGTGCCGTCCAGGTGCAGCGCGAGCGTCCACGAGGCGGTGTTTGCCTCGCTGACGGTGAACCACGAGACGAGCGCGCCGTCGCCGCTCGGTACGAGCGACGAGAGGGAGATCGAGCCGCCGGACGGGGGCGCTCCGGAGACGATGGTGTCGCTGCCGGTGATGCGCCACTCGGTGCAAGGCGAGGGTTGCCGCGTGGGCGCGGGGCAGGCGCCCCTGGGATTCAAGCCCGTTTCGGCGCCGGCCTCGGGGCTCGCTTCGTTCGCGACCGTCTCGAGCTCGAGGCCCGTCCGGGAGCACGATGCCGCGAGGGTCACCAGCAGGCACGCGGCGGCCTTGCGCACGCGCCCCAGACTATCCCAACTGATCGCTGTGCCGCTGTTGGCACACCACGCCCTCGCGCCACCCCATACTTTCGCGGCCCTTGCAGCGCGTGCCGCGTGGCACAGCGGTCGCAGTGGCACGCGGGCATGCGCATCGTCGCTCTTTCCCTTGTCCTCGCCGGCGCCGCGGTCCTCGTGGGGGGGTGCTCGGGGGCCATCGCGCCATTCGGCAGCCACGACGGGGACGCCGGCACCGACGGCCCCGGCCCCGACAGCCCGATCGTCGGCGACGATTGCCTCAACTGCTACGACGCGCCGCCGCCGCCTCCCTACGACGGCGGTCCCGGCCCGGCGTGTCCCGCCACGCAGCCGGCCGTGGGCGCGCCCTGCTCGCAGGAGTCGCTCGAGTGCGAGTACGGCACCTCGCAGTACCCTGGCTGCGACGCGATCGTGCAGTGCAGCTCCGGCTACTGGGGCACCGAGTTCGGTCCCGCCGGCTACTGCCCCACCGGCCCGAATCCCGAGGGCTGCCCTGCCTCACCGGACGACGTGAACGACGGCGGCGCCACGTGCTCGACGGCGGGGCTGACGTGCCATTACGCGCTAGGCCAGTGCTACTGCGGGAGCCTCTTCGGCCCGTTGCCGCAGCCGGAGGACGGCGGGACGTACAACTGGTCGTGCGACGACCCGGGCCCCGGCTGCCCGCAGCCGCGCCCGCGCGTCGGCTCGCCGTGCACGCAGGAGGGCCAGAGCTGCGAATACTTCGCGTGCGACTGGGCGCAGCAGTGCACCGGCGGCCTGTGGCAGGCGGAGCCCGAGGGATGCGCGGGTGCCGGCGGCGCCGCGCCCTAGCTCGCTCGCTCGCCAGCTACGCGCCGTCGGGCCAGGGCCGCGTGCCGTCGCTGCGGTAGCGCGCCAGGTCCAGGTGGAAGTGGTCCTTGTGGTGCGCGTCGAAGAACGGCGTGAGCACGTGCGAGAACACGTTCTCGTCGAACGCCCGCTGCGACACGGCGCGCAGGAACGCGCCGCCACGGCGCGCGGGCGGCGCCTCGCCCT
>Ga0335069_10002951_pt1 | contig 25942 bp, 23 predicted proteins | sample Lox_Sample_11_FD_206714 | JGI IMG/M metagenome (GOLD analysis project Ga0335069, IMG submission 206714) | Soil microbial communities from Loxahatchee National Wildlife Refuge, Florida, United States - Lox_Sample_1.1 | ecosystem: Environmental > Terrestrial > Soil > Wetlands | place: USA...
GGGGTCGAGAAGGTTTTCGCCATGCAGGCCGGCCGCGAGATCCGGGTCATGGTCAAGCCCGACCGGATCGACGACATCCAGGCCCAGGTGATCGCCCGCGACATCGCCAAGCAGGTCGAGGAGGAGCTCACCTACCCCGGCCAGATCCGCATCACCGTGGTCCGCGAGTCCCGGGCCACGGAGTTCGCCCGCTAGCCAAGGGGGGCCCGGGGGGGTTGGGTCCCCCGGTCGCGGTGGGTTCCGGGGGGTCGTCCCCCCGGGCTAGCACAGCGGCACCGGCGGGACGCCCGGCGGGACGAAGCCCATGATCTGGCCGTAGAAGGAGAGCTCGGCCTCCAGGCTGGTCACGATGTTCTCCGCCTTCCGGAACCCGTGCGCCTCGCCCTCGAAGGTGAGGTACGCGTACGGGATGCCGTGCGCGGCCAGGTCCGCGGCGATGGATTCGGCCTGCGCGGGCGGGACGACCGGGTCGTCGAGCCCCTGCAGCAGCAGCACCGGGCAGGTCGCGTCGTTCACGTGGCCTACCGGCGCCCGCTCGGTGTACAGCTCGTCGCACTCGGGCAGCGGCCCGATCAGCCCGTCCAGGTACCGTGACTCGAAGTCGTGCGTCTGCGCCGCGAACCCCCGCAGGTCGGCCACGCCGAAGTAGGAGGCCGCCGCGGCGAACACGCCTCCCTCCCGGAACCCGTTGGCCCCCGCCCCGATGCCGGAGGTGATGGCGGCCAGCGCGGTCCAGCCGCCCGCCGACCCGCCACGGATGCCGAGCCGCTTCCCGTCGGCCTCGCCCGCCTCGGCCAGGGCCAGCGCGGCCGTCATCACGTCGGCCACGTCTACCACGCCCCACTGGCCGCGCAGCCGCTCGCGGTAGGCGCGGCCGTACCCGCTCGACCCGCCGTAGTTCACGTCGATGATGCCGATGCCGCGGCTGGTGAAGAAGGCTTTCTCCAGGTCGAGCCGGGGAACGACCTGCGCCGTGGGACCGCCGTGCACCCAGACGATGTACGGCGGCCGCTCGCCGTCCGGCCCCCGGGCCGCGGGGTTGGCCGGCGGGTAGACGAGCGCGTGCACGACCAGGCCCGAGGGATCGGTCAGCCGGGCCGCCCGCGGCACCGGCAGGTACGCGGCGTCCGGCAGCCCATCCGCGCTGCGGCTCAGCTCGCGGAACGCCGCGGCCCGCGGATCCTGGCCCGGCGCGGGCACGTCGACGCCGATCACGGTCATCGGCACCGTCGGCCCGCCCGCGATGGTGGCGACGGTCTGGCCGGCCGCGGACAGTCCGAGGACGAACACGCTGTAGGGCAGGCCGAAGTCAGTGAGCTGGCCCGTTTCCGGGTCGAGCACGCCCAGCCGCGTTTCCCCGGTGCCGTACGCGACGGCGATGCGGCCGTCGCCGAGCACCGCGTACGGGTTCAGGCCCAGCTGCCACAGCGGGCCGGCGAACTCCTCCTGGCGCGGGCATAGCGCCGTAGGCGGCCCCGCCAGGCCGGCCAGGTAGAGGTTCCACCACCCAGACCGGTCGGAGATCACGTACAGGCTGCGGTCGTCACGCCAGACCGGGGCCAGCACGGACTCGGTATCTCCGCCCATGATCAGCTGCTGGCTCTCGCCGCTGACCGGCCCGGTGCCGTCGAGCGCCGCGACCCGGAGTTCGGTACCGTCCCACGGCATCCGCGGGTGGTCCCAGCAGATCCAGGCCAGCCGGGTGCCGTCCGGCGACGGAGCCGGGTAGGCGTAGAAGGCCGAGCCGCTGACCAGGACCCGTACCGCGGCGGGAGCGTCCGCGGCCGAACCGTCCAGCGGGACGGCGACGATCGCGCGAGTGATCCGGCCGCTCCCGTCCTGGCCAGCCCCGTCCGGGCTAGCAGAGTGCCGCTCCCGCACGCACCACACCTCGTCCCCGGCGGGGGACAGCACGAAGTCGGCGAACCGGTCGGCGGCGTCGAGGCCCGGCACCGGGGTCAGCGGCTCGGGGCTCAGCCGCTCCGGGTCGGCGGTCGCCGGGCACCGGTACAGCCGCTGATCGCTGAAGTTCGCGAAGATGAACCCGCCCGGCACCGGCAGGTACGACCTGCCGCCGTACTCGTGCACCCGGGTCCTGGCGTTCCACGGCGCCGGGAGCAGGTCACGGCTCACCCCGTCCGCGCCCTGGCAGACGATGGCCAGCCGCCCGCCCTGTTCGGGCCGCGACTCCTGCCACCACACCCCGGCAGCGTCGATGACGGGAAACGTCAGGCTGACCTGCTTGCGCGCCACGTCGGCGCTGTCGATCGGCGAGGGCCATTCACCGTAGATGTGCGTTTCTGTAGCCATCCGCATACAGATATCATGCCGGATTTGGCCAATAAGATCACCAGGCACTCTGCTATCGGATTCCGCGCCCCCGGATCCTCCGCAATCGATCGCATGATCGAGTCCGGCCGGCCCGCGTCCACGCCTATCCTGGTGCTGTGACAGCAAGCGGCCGGACCTACCAGATCCGCACCTACGGGTGCCAGATGAACGCGCACGATTCCGAGCGCCTGGCGGGCCTGCTCGACGAGGCGGGCTACCAGCCCGCCGGCGACGGCGAGACCCCGGACGTGGTGGTGTTCAACACCTGCGCGGTCCGGGAGAACGCTGCCGACCGGCTGTACGGCGACCTCGGTCACCTGCTGCCGCAGAAGAAGAAGGGCATGCAGATCGCGGTGGGCGGCTGCCTGGCCCAGATGGAGCGTACCCGGATCACCCAGCGCGCCCCCTGGGTCGACGTGGTCTACGGCACCCACAACATGGGCTCGCTGCCCGCGCTGCTCGAACGGGCCCGGGTCAGGAACGAGGCGCAGGCCGAGTTCGCCGAGACGCTGGAGACGTTCCCCTCGCTGCTGCCGGCCCGCCGCGAGTCCGTCTACTCGGCCTGGGTCGCCATCTCGGTGGGCTGCAACAACACCTGCACCTTCTGCATCGTGCCGAGCCTGCGCGGCAAGGAGAAGGACCGCCGTCCCGGCGACATCCTCGGCGAGATCCGCGCGCTGGTCGCCGACGGGGTCCTCGAGGTCACCCTGCTCGGCCAGAACGTGAACTCCTACGGCGCGGAGTTCGGGGACCGGAACGCGTTCGGCAAGCTGCTGCGCGGCTGCGGTGAGATCGAGGGGCTGGAGCGCGTCCGCTTCACCTCACCGCATCCCAGGGACTTCACCGACGACGTCATCGACGCCATGGCGCAGACCCCGAACGTCATGCCCAGCCTGCACATGCCGCTGCAGTCCGGGTCCGACCGCATCCTGAAGGCCATGCGCCGCGCCTACCGCCGGGACCGTTACCTGGCCATCCTGGACCGGGTCCGGGCCAGCATCCCCGACGCCGCCATCACCACCGACGTCATCGTCGGCTTCCCCGGCGAGACCGAGCAGGACTTCGAGGACACCCTGGACCTGGTCCGCCAGGCCAGGTTCGCCGGCGCGTTCACGTTCCGCTACTCCATCCGCCCGGGCACCCCTGCCGCCACCATGGCGGGCCAGGTGCCCGCGGACATCGTGCAGGAACGCTACGAGCGGCTCACTGCCCTGGTCGAGGAGACCATCTACGCGGAGAACCGGAAGCTGGCCGGCGCGACCGTGGAGGTCCTGGTGGCCGAGGGGGAGGGCCGCAAGGACGCCGCCACCCACCGGATGTCCGGCCGCGCCCGGGACAACCGCCTGGTGCACTTCACCCCGGACGCCCAGCTGCCGGCCACGGGGCTGCCGATCACGGGGCTGCCGATCACGGGGCTGCCGATCACGGGGCTGCCGATCACGGGGCCGTCAGCCCCGGGCGCCCCGCGCCCCGGCGACGTCGTCACCGTGACCGTCACCCGCGGCGCCCCCCACTACCTGCTGTCCGACGCCGCCCCGCTGTCCGTCCGCCGCACCCGGGCCGGCGACGCCTGGCAGGCCGCCGCGGCTGCCCAGCCGATCGCCGCACCTGTCGTGCCCGCCGCCGGGACCCCCGTCCTGCTGGGCATGCCCGCACGCCTCGATATCGATCGTTAGCCGCCGAGCTCGGCGCTCGGGATCTCCGGTACCTATCGTGATCGGCTGACCGTCCGTCCGGACGGAATTCAGCCGTCAGCCTCGTCCAGGGCGAGACTGAGCTTCTGCTGGATGTCCGGCGGGACTCGGCGCGGCTCATCCCTACACGCTGGCCGCGATGATGGTCCTGGCGAGCGTGCTCGCCGGCCGGGGCGCCCTGGCCGAGGCGGGGGGACTCGAGGAACTGGTCACGGCCGAGCGGGAACGAGTGCTCGGATCGCAGCACCCAGCTGGACCGGCCCCGGATCGGGCTGGCGCAGCCGCGCCAGGTGCAGGCGCCCGGGCAGGTAGGCGTCAGCCTCCTCGTAGAAGGCGTCCAGGTAGAGCCGTTCGAGCGGCGGCGCGCCGGCCTCGGCCGGGTTCGCGTGAGCCCGGGCCTGCTGCAGGATCATGGCTGCTTCTCTCTTCCTTCCTGGGAACTGCCCTCCAGCGAGCCCCGCTGGGTCGCACGGCGCGCCCGCCACTCCTCGAGCAGGGCGGGCATCTTCTCGGCGAGGAAATCGCCGAGCGCCGCGACCTCTTCCAGGACGGCCTGCCTGTCCGACGGGGCATCTTGGAGCAGCGTCAGCCCCTCCCGGGCCACCGCCGCCATTTCCTTGTAGACCGCGGGGTCGAAGCCCCGCGGCTCTCAGTCATGAGAGGCAACCACGGTCCTGGCCGGGCGCTCAGGTCAGCCGGCCGGGCCTTCGAGGCCGTGCAGGAACTCGATGAGGCCGGCGAAGTACACCGCCTGGTCGTCGTACATGGCCATGTGGCTGCCGTCCGGGCAGTACAGATAGCGCCCCTGCGGTAGCCGGCCGGCCATCATCTCCATGTGCGCCGGGTCCATGGTGTCGTGGCGCGCGCCGATGACCAGCGCCGGCACGTCGATGGAGGCCAGCTCGCCCGTCCGGTCCCAGCGGGCCAGGCTGGCGTCCGCGCTGATGCCCAGCTCGCTGGGGCCCTGCATGGACACGTAGATGGCCGGGTTGATGTGCGCGAAGGCGCGGACCACCGGATCGGGCCAGTCCTCGACCGGCATCCGCAGCACGTGGTGGACGTAGTGCTGCTCGTTCAGCAGCTCCATGTACCGCGGGTCCTGGGTCTCGCCCTTGGCCTCGAACGACTTGATCTCGGCCAGCTTCGCCTGGTCCATCTCCGGCATCAGCACCTGCTCGGCGTAGGCGTTGTAGGCCGGGACGCTGGACATCATGTTGGAGATGACCAGCCCGCGCAGGTGCTCCTGGTGGTGCAGCGCGTACTCGGTGGCCAGCAGGCCGCCCCACGAGTGGCCGTAGAGGACGAAGCTGTCCCGGCCGAGCCCCAGTGCCCGGCGGACCTGCTCCACCTCGCCGACGAAGCGGTCCAGGTCCCACAGGGACGGCTCGTCCGGCTGGTCGGCGAATCGCGAGCCGAGCTGGTCGTAGTAGTAGTACTCGATGCCCGCCGCGGGCAGGTAGCTGTCGCAGGCCTCCAGGTACTCGTGGGTCGCCCCCGGCCCGCCGTGCAGGAGCAGCACCCGCAGGCCCGGGTTGTTGCCGGTCCGCTTCACCCACACGCGATACCGCCCGGCCGGCGTGTCCACCGGGATCATCCGGGCACCCCCGCTCAGCACGTCCTCCCGGCCGGAATTGTCCAGGTACCCGCTCATGCCCTGCCTCCTGCCATGCCCTGCCGCCCGCTCGCTTCGGCGCGCCCTGGCGCCGGAGAAACCAATGAGAGTGGCGCTCTACGGAATCTATCGCGTAGCACGCCACTCTCGTTGAATCGGGCCAGGTGCTGCTGTGGCTGGGGGGAGGGCTGGGGCGTTGCCGCGCCCCGGTCACCGCGAGGGCGCCTGCACCCGGGCCCGCGGCCGCCGGCCCGGTGGACATGGACAGGAAGCTCAGCATCAGGATCGCGGCCGCGCTGGTGACCAGGCGCCCCGGTGGCCGGGACGAACCGCGCGCCCCGTACTCCCGGGGGAGTACGGGGCGGTCAACCGGGGGAGGGCGACGCCGGCCGCGAGCATGCTTACGCTTGCGTGCATGGAAGGTGCGGCGGCGGCACGGCGGTGGTGGTCCAGCCCGTCCGTCCGGGATGCGGGCATCGCCCTGGCGGTGACCGCCGTGCTGCTCTACGGCGCGTACGGCGAGGCCCATCCGAGCACGACCGCCTACTTCCAGGGCGGACACCACCTGCCGTACACGCCGGCCGCCGCGCTCATCCTCGTCGCAGTGGCGTGCCTGGCGCTCATCTGGCGGCAACGGTGGCCGGTCGCGGTGCTCGCCGTTTCGGTAGCGGCCGCGACGATTTACACGCTGCTGGGGTACGTGAACGGCGCGGTGCTGGTGGCCCCGATGATCGCCCTGTACACGGTGGCCACCCAGTCCAGCGTCCGCCGGGCGGTGGCCTACGGGCTGGGGACGCTGGCCGTGCTCGGCCTGGCCAGCGTCGCGGTCAACCCGTTCGGGCCGTTCGGCGGCGGCGTGGACGTTCTCCCTTTCATGGTCGCCGTGGTGGTGGTCGCCGGGATCGCGGTGGCGAACCGGCGCGCCTACGTGGCCTCCATCGGTGACCGGGCCGAACAGGACGCGCGCCGGCGCCTCGACGAGGAACGGCTGCGCATCGCCCGCGAGCTGCACGACGTAGTGGCCCACACCATGGCCACCATCAACGTGCAGGCCGGGGTGGCCGCCCACGTGCTGTCCTCCCGCCCCGAGGTGGCCGCCGAATCCCTGCAGGCGATCAAGACCGCGAGCAAGGAAGGGCTCAGGGAACTGCGCGCGATCCTGAACGTGCTGCGCCAGGCCGACGACGCCGATCCCACCCAGCCGGCCCCGGGGATCGCCCAGCTCGGGGCGCTCATCGACCGGGCCCGCCGGGCCGGCCTGGAGACGACCTGCACCGTGACCGGGGATCCGGTCCCGCTGCCTGCCGCGGTGGACCTGGCCGCGTACCGCATCGTCCAGGAGTCGCTGACCAACGCCATCCGGCACGCCGGCCCCGCCACCGCCGCGGTCTCGGTCGGCTACCGCCACGACGAGCTGCGGATCGAGGTGACCGACACCGGCCGCGGCCCGGCCGCCGACACGGGGGCCAGCGAGGGGCCCAGCGAAGGGCCCAGCGAAGGGCACGGGCTGGCCGGGATGCGCGAGCGCGCGGCCACCGTGGGCGGCACGCTCGAGACCGGGCCCGGCCCGGCCGGCGGCTTCCGGGTCGTGGCCCGGCTTCCCCTCGGCGGCCGCCCCGCCGGCCCGCCGCCTGATCCTGGCCGGGCCGGTTCCGGCGCCGAGGCCGGCACCGGTTCCGGGGCTGAGGCCGGGGCCAGTTCCGGCGCCGAGGCCGGCGCCAGTTCCGGGGCCAGTTCCGGCGAGGGCACCCGAGCCCAGGAAGGGGCGCGCCCGTGATCCGTGTCCTGCTCGCCGACGACCAGGCGCTGATCCGCGCCGGGTTCCACGTGCTGATCGACGCCGCCGACGACCTCGAGGTGGTGGGAGAGGCCACCGACGGGGCGCAGGCCGTCGACCTGGCCCGTCGCGAGCGGGCCGACGTGGTGCTGATGGACATCCGGATGCCCGGGGTGGACGGCCTGGAGGCCACCCGGCGCATCTCCGCCGATGACGACCTCGCCGGGGTCAAGGTGATCATCTTGACCACGTTCGAGTCCGACGAGTACGTCTACCAGGCCATCCGCGCCGGGGCCAGCGGCTTCCTGGTCAAGGACACCGAGCCGGCCGACCTCCTCCAGGCGGTGCGGGTGGTGGCCAGGGGCGACGCGCTGCTGTCGCCGAGCGTGACCCGGCGGCTCATCACCGACCTGGCCAGCCGCCCCGAACGGCCGCCGTCCAGCGACCGGGCGCTGGCCGGGCTGACCGACCGGGAGCGCGAGGTGCTGGCGCTGGTCGCCGAGGGCCTGTCCAACGACGAGATCGCCGCCCGCCTGTTCCTCAGCCCGCTGACCTCCAAGACCCACGTCAGCCGCATCATGACCAAGCTGAACGCGCGCGACCGCGCCCAGCTCGTGGTCATCGCCTACGAGAGCGGCCTGGTGACCCCGGGTGCCCGCGACCGCCGCTAGCTCAGCCGCTGGCCGCCTGCGCCGCCAGCGTCCCGCTCAGCGCAGCGCCCGGAAGAACTCGCGCACCTCGCCGACCAGCAGGTCGGGTGCTTCCATGGCGGCGAAGTGGCCGCCGCGGTCGAACTCCGTCCAGTGCACGATGTTCTCGCTCTGCTCGGCGAAGCGCCGGATCGGCGGCGCGATCTCGCGCGGGAAGACCGCCACGCCGGTGGGCACGGCCGAGCGGGCCGCGGGACCCCAGGCCCGCGCCCGCGCGGTCTCGTAGTACAGCCGCGCCGAGGATCCGGCCGTCCCGGTCAGCCAGTACAGCGTGACGTTGGTGAGCAGCTGGTCCCGGTCGACCGCCTCGTCCGGCAGCCCCCAGTCGCCGCCCTGCGCGCCGTAGCGCTGGTAGCCGTCGTCCAGGTCGGCCTGCGGCACGTCGATCCGGAACGGCCGTATCTCTGCCTCAGCGCTGTGGGTGTCCATGCCGCCATCTTCGCAAAGCGCAATGATCGTCCGGGGCGTTCGCCGTCAGAACAAAAAAGCACGTATTTCTGCCGGCGCGGCCGGCTCTGAAGCGCTAAAGGCCACCGGCGGATGTAAGGGGGACATCATGCATCCGATGTTCGTGAAGCTGTACCTGGAGACGGAAGCCGACGAGGAGGAGGAGAAGCGCCGCCGGGCCAGCCGGGCCAGGCGCCTCCGGTCACGCGCGGCCGTGCAGGTCGCCGTCCGCGACCGCGATCGCCAGCCGTCACGGTGACGTACCGGCTCCTCGGCTAGGTTCGGCACACTTAAGGGCATGAGGACGCACGTCATCGCCGTGGTGGGGGCGACCGCCACCGGGAAGTCCGGGCTGGCCGTCCGGCTGGCCCGCGCCCTCGGCGGCGAGATCGTGAACGCCGACTCGATGCAGCTCTACCAGGGCATGGACATCGGCACCGCCAAGGAGCCCGAAGCCGCCCGGCAGGGCGTCCCGCATCACCTGCTCGACATCTGGCCGGTGACCCAGACCGCGAACGTGGCCGGCTACGCCAAGCTCGCCCGCGCCGCCATCGACGAGATCATGGCCCGCGGCCGGGTCCCCATCCTGGCCGGCGGCTCAGGGCTGTACGTCCGGGCCGCGCTCGACGACCTGGATTTCCCCGGAACGGACCCGGTTACCCGCGCCCGTCTCGAGGACGAGCTCGCCCGCCTGGGCGCCCCGGCCCTGCACGCAAGGCTGGCCGGGCTCGACCCGGCCGCGGCCGCGGCGATCCTGCCGGGCAACGGGCGCCGGATCGTGCGTGCCCTGGAGGTGATCGAGATCTCCGGACGCCCGTTCACCGCGACCCTGCCGGCGTACCAGGAGATGCGCCCGGCCGTCCAGATCGGCCTGGCCCGGCCCCGGCCCGAGCTCGACCTGCGGATCGCCGCCCGGGTCGACCGGATGTGGCAGGCGGGCCTGGAAGCCGAGGTGCGCAGCCTGGTGGACCAGGGCCTGCGCGACGGCCGGACCGCCAGCCGCGCGCTCGGCTACCAGCAGATGCTCCGCTACCTGGACGGCGAGTGGACCCTGGAGGAAGCTCGCCTCGAGACGATCAAGGCCACCAGGCGGTTCGCCCGCCGCCAGGAATCCTGGTTCCGCCGCGACCCCCGCGTCCGCTGGCTCGACGCCGCCAGCGACACCCTCCTCGACGACGCGCGCGCCATGATCGCGGATCTTGAGTCTCCGACGATACGAAGCCGCCCGGCGCTCAGGCCACCGCGTTAAGCCCGTGAACGGCCGGGCTACATCTGGCTGCCGAGCTGGTAGGCGCGCTTCGCATTGTCCGCGCAGAACATCCGGGTCAGGCGGATCGCGGTCCGTTCGGTATAAAGATCCTCGGAAAGCCCCGAGCGCAGGAACGCGGAGAGCGCGGACCTGAACAGCGTCGCGCCCAGGTAGTACAGCTCGGGCAGCCCGAACGCGTCCGACGAATACAGGAACTTCCCGAACGGCGCCAGCTCGAGCGCCTCGGCCAGCAGCGCAGGCGCCCGGGAACCCAGGTTGTGCGTGGCCAGCCCGGCGTCGACGTACACGTGCGGGAACACCTGGGCCAGGTAGCCGGCCTCCCGGTGGTACGGATAGTTGTGCAGCAGCATGACCGGGACCCCGGTGGGCTGGATGGCCCGCAGCAGCGGCGTGAGCAGCAGCGGGTTGCATCGGTGCAGGTCGACGTCGCTGTCCCCGTAGCCGACGTGGAACTGCACCGGCAGCCGCAGGTCCACGCCGCACCAGATGAGGAACCGCTGCAGGGTCTCGTCCGCCAGCCGCGGCGTGCCAGGCCCGGCTGCCGCAGACAACCAGCGCCCGGCGGCGGCCGTGACCTCGGAGTCCAAGGGCCGTTCGGCCAGCAGGCCGAGCCCGGTCCGGTAGGCGGCGATCGACTTCACGCCCACCGCCGACGCGGTCCGGGTGGCCAGCGCGGACCGCACCGCGTCGGCGAACCCGGCCGCGCCCACCCCGGCCGCCGCGACGTCCTCGGCCACCCGCTCGAGCCGGACGATCTCGTGCGCGGTCGTGCCCGCCAGGTCAGCCAGCTCGCTCGGCGAGGTGATCGGCTCCGGGGTATAGCCGGTATCCACGCACAGCACGGAGGTCCCGGTCAGGGACAAGAACCGCTTGCTCACCTCGGCGGCGCCGAGCTCGGCCCGGCGGGCCGCGTAGTCACCGGGCTCGGTGTGCGGCGGCAGGCCGAGCACCGGCGGGCAGAGCCGCCGGAACGCCAGCCCGGCCTGCGAGTCGAACACCGAACCGCCCGGCCACCCGGCGCCCTCGTTCAGCATCGACTCCAGCGTGGCCTCGTCCGCGTCCCGGTAGAGCACCCCGTGGCAGTGATGATCGACCAGGGACTGTTCGGCGACGCAGGGCAGCAGGTCCGGCAGGTCCGGCACTAAGACGCCCCCTTCAGGACGCCTCGTCGCCCGCGGGCGCCAGCCGGTGCTCGGCCGTCTCCTCGGTGCCCGGGGCCACGATGCCCTCGCGGGCGGCCAGCGCCTCGCCGAGCCTGCGCGCCGTGGCCGGCGCGAAGATCACCGCGATCACCGCCACCACCAGCCAGATGGCGGCAACCACGGGGAACCACGCGGCGTCGCCGGTCGGGTACGGGATCACGTTGCGGTACAGCGTGTAGCCCAGCACGATCAGCCCCGCGACCGGCACCACGATCTGCCAGGTCGGCACCGGCAGCTTGTGCCGCACGAACACCAGCATGATGCAGCCCACCGTGGCCAGCACGTACACCACCAGCAGGATCAGCGTGCCGATGGTGCCGGACCACAGGAAGCTGTTGAAGGCGGCGGGCTGGGCGGCCACGGCGGCCTGGATGGCGGTGATGACACCCGCGGTCACGACGACCACCAGGGTGGCCCAGGCCGGGGTGCCCCAGCGTGAATTGCTCTGGCCCAGCCCGCGCGGCCCGGCGGTGTCCCGGGACAGCGCGTAGAGCAGCCGGGCCGCCCCGACCACGCAGGCCAGGCAGCAGCCGAACGCGCTGATCGTCGTGCCCAGCGTGATCACGTCGCCGACCCAGTGGCCGACGTAGGCGGAGCCAAGGTCGCCGAGCAGCGACGGCGAGGTGGTGAATGCCTTGACCCCCGCCGCGTCCGTGCCGAAGCCCATCACCTCGACCGCGGTGACGATCACGAAGTAGACGCCGCCGAAGATCGCGGTGTACAGGATCGCCCGCGGGATGTCCCGGGTCGGGCGGTTGGCCTCCTCGCCCAGGGTGGCCGCCGCCTCGAACCCGGCGAACGACAGGAAGCCGAACACCACGCCCAGGAACAGGTCGGAGGAACTGGTCCCCGGCGCCACCGAGAACACGCTCCAGGTGAAGGTGTGCCCGCCCGGCGCGTTCCCGGCCAGCAGCCGGACCAGCACGACCGCGGTGACGACCAGGATCAGCGCGACCGTCGTGCCCTCCACGCTCAGCAGCACGTGCCCGCCGCGCCTGACCGGCATGATCGCCAGCACCAGCGCCAGCAGCAGTGCCACCGCGAGCAGCACGAAGGGCGCCCAGGTGGGCGGATTGTGCCAGATGCCGACCTCCTGCAGGAACGCGGTGCCGAAGATGCCGGCCGCGGCCGAGGTGACCACCGCGTAGAACGTGTAGGTGCCGAGCAGGCCCCAGCCGGCCACCACCCCGGTCCGCGGGCCGAGCGTCGCGCCGACGAACGCGTACACCGAGCCCGAGTGGTGGAAGTACTGGCACAGCCGGACGAAGGAGTAGGCCACCAGCAGCACGCCGACGGCCGCGATGAGGAAGGTCAGCGGCACCGCGCGGCCCGCGTAGGTCGCGCTGCCCTGGGGGTTGATGTTCGCCGCCATGCTCGGCGCCATCAGCGCCACCGACAGGCCCACCGCCGCCCATATCGACAGCGAACGCTTGAGCCCAGGTCCGCCGGAAGGGTTCGCTTCCATCTGCTCCTCCTGACTGTGCTTGATCCCCATAGTGTCCCTCTGGCCCGTCCGCCACGGAAGGGGGCGAAAGGTACGAAACCAGCGTTTTAACCAGCAATTTTTGCCGAACGGACGTACTGCGTGCCACGGCTCAGGCGTCCCGCCCGTCCCGGTGGTCCCGCTCCGGCCACGTCGTGCCCTGCGGACGTCCGTGTCCCGCCGGTATCTGCCGGCACGGTCCAGAAATCCCCTTTGAACCATTTACCGCCCTCGCGCGTCACTTACAGTAGGAGCTAGTTGTCAGGGGGTGACCTACGGTGACAGGTGCCTACCCGGTGCTTCACTTGGGTCCAGTCCGGTCGACGCGTCCGTGGGCCCGCACCTACCGGGGCACGCCCGCGTCCGTACCGGAAGCACGCCGGTTCGTCGGCGAGCTGCTGGCCGGCTGCCCGGCCAGGGAGACGCTGCTGACGTGCGTGTCCGAGCTGTGCGCCAACGCGATCGCGCACACCGCCTCGGGCCGCGGCGGCGTGTTCACGGTCGAGGTCGACTGCCCCCGCGACGGGGTGGCCCGGATCGCGGTCACCGACGACGGCGGCCCGTCCGTCCCGGCGGCGGGATCCCTGGACCTGATGGCCGAAGGCGGGCGGGGGCTCGCCATGGTGGCCGCCTGCACCAGCCGCTGGGGTTTCTCCGACGCCTACCCGGGCCGCACCGTCTGGGCCGAAGCCTCCTGGCCAATCGCCGTCCCGTCCCCCGATCGCCCCACCCCCGATCGCCCCGCCGGCGATCCCCCCGGCCCGCGCCGGGCGCGTCCGGTCCCGGCGCCCGACTGGCCCCGCGGCCCGGCAGCATAGCCCCCGCCGGCGCGGCGGACGCCCCTCCGGCCCCGGCTGTTGCCGCTCCCGCCCCGTCGCCCGCGAGGCTCCGCTGCTGCCCCTGGCGTGACCTCATCCTGGCTGGCGCCGCCTCGCTTCCGCCGGCCGAACCCAGGCACGTCGCCTCCTCACTCACAGAGGCATCGTCATAACGTGCCGACCGGCGGCAGGGTCAGGGTGCCCGGATCCGGGCCGCCCATGTCCAGCCGGAACGGCGGGTACTTGTCGGTCATCAGCCCGGCGTACCCGGCCACCCGCAGCACCCACCGGTTCAGGCCGAGGACGAAGTCGAAGAGCTGCTGCGGGTACCGCCCGGTCACCAGCAGGACCACCGCGGCGATCACGGCCAAGATGGCGATCAGCCCGAAGGTGAACCCAGGCCAGTTGCCAGGCTCGGTGATGTGATCCTGCGCGGGTGCCCATCCGGTCGCGGAAGAGCTAGATGTCCTGTCCGCGGCGACAAAAGTCCCGGCTTCGGATCACGAACCGGCGCGCTCCAGCTCGACGGCCCAGGGAAGCGATGAAATCGGCTCACGGTCGTGAGCCTCTGACCCGCGAAATGGGCGCTACGTGGCTCTTCCGGGTTTATCTCAAATTTGAGATAACCTTTGAGGTATGAACAAGAAGCGCCCAGCGCCGGAGGGTGCCGGGAAGCCAGAGACAGCCGGGGATGAGCCCAGCGCGCCGCTACCGCTTATGCCCGGATTCCGGGAGATGGCGCTGCGTCGCCTGGCGGACGAGCAGGCGGCGCGGATGGCCGGAGCCCGCGGCAGGCTCGTCCGCGAACTCGCCGAGCAGCGCCAGGCGGCCGGCCTGTCACAGACCGAAGTTGCCGCGCGGATGGGGACCTCTCAGTCCGCGGTGGCCAGGCTCGAGTCCGGTACCGCGGACGTGCGCGCCTCGACGCTGGAGCGCTATGCCGCCGCTGTCGGCGGCCAGATCACCTGGAGCCTCAACCATCCGGGGGAAAGAGACAGCCCATGACACCAGAGCAGTTGCGACGAAGCCCGGCGCCACGCGAAACAGCGCTTCACCCGGACGCGCCGTACACGGCTGCGCGGCAGCCGACGGCACGTGCGCACATTCCGCCAGTACCGCCGCGGCCGGAGGAGCCGGGTCGGCCGTACGGGCCGCCCTTCCCGGGCACCCCGCACAGACCAGGCACCCCGGATTGGTGGCCGTCCACGCCGCCCGCGACCCCCCGTCCGCCTCTGCCGACCATGCCGACCCGGGTGTGGCAGGATCCGCACGCCGACCTGCGGACGAGGCTGTACGAGCGGCTGCTGGACAAGCGGATCGTGCTGGCCTCGGGCTTGCTCGACGACGACGCGGCCGCGAGGCTCTCGGCTCAGTTGCTCATGCTGGACGCCGAGGAGGAGATACCGATCCGCCTGGAACTGCAGAACCTGCGGGCTGAGCTTTCCGCCGCCCTCACCGTCATGGGCATCCTCGACGTCCTGCGGGTACCGGTGCACGCCTGCGTGAGCGGCGAGATCAGCGGTCCTGCCCTTGGCGTGCTCGCCTCCTGCCCGCGCCGGTCCGGTTACCCGAACGCCTCCTTCGTGATCGCCGAGCCGAGGCTGCACCTTGGCGGCACGGTAACCGCGGTCACCGCCCGCGAGCAGCAGATGACCCGCATGCTCGATACGCTTTACTTCAAGCTGGCCGAGGTCACTGGCCGCGAGGTGGATCAGATCCGGGAAGATGCGCGCCGCGGCCGCACGTTGACTACAGCCCAGGCCATCGGATACGGCCTCATCCAGGCCCAGGAAACGCCGGGCTCCGGTTTGCGTCCAGGCCCTGGCCGCCCGCCCGGCATGGCCGGCCCGGCTGCCCCTCCCGAACCCCGTCCGCGTTAAGCGGCACCACCCGCCCCGGGCTTCGGCTGGTTTAGGCGTCGGCCGGCCCGGGCATCGGCAGGGTTCGGATAGCGTGCCCACCCGGGCACCGGTCGGTCCGGGGGGCGGTGGCCCGGGTACGGGCGGGTCGTAGCAGCAGCCTGGGGACAAAAAATTGCCCTCTGTACACGCTCGCTCTCAATCGGTAACATCGAACCGCGGGCTATCCCGTATGGACCAGAAAGCATGAGGATCGGCACAATACGGCATTTGCCGGATATGTGCCTGGACTGGGGTCTTTGGTGAATACAGAAAGTAACCAGTCGAACGGGAATCGTAATCTAGGTCCCTCGGCGGAGGAAGATCGGCAGAATACGGGCCTGTTCCGCTGGGATGATCCGCAAAATCTCATGCCCTCCTGGTCCGTGCCGTCGGGCCTGATGGTCCCAGGCCCGCGCCGGCCGCAGGCCGACGACCTGAGGGCCGGGCTCGCCCCCGAGCCTCCCGCGCAGGCATCGGCCGCACCACGGCAAGCCGCACCACGGCAAGCCGCGCAGGAGCATGCGCAACGGCAAGCCGACGGCGAGACAGACGCCGACGACAGTTCCTGGCCCGGCGTGGCACCTCTCGCTGGATGGTTCCTGCGCACAGCCGAACCGTCGCCCGCTGGCGGCCTTCAGAGCGCCGCCGGGCAGGACGCCGAAGACGACATGCCCGGCCAGTGGTTCGCCCCGCCCGCCCCCAACGCGGCCAGCACCGGCGCTGCCGGCAGCAGCGTCGCCAGTACCGGCCTAGCCGAGGCCGACGCAATCAATACCGATGCTCCCGGCACCGATGCGCCCAGAGTCGATGCGCCCAGAGCTGATGCGCCAGGAGCCGATGCACCCGGCACCGAGGACCAGGCCCCCGCCGGCCTGAAGTCCCGCGGACCGGCCGCCCCCCCGCCCACTCCCGCGCCCCCGCCCCCGGCTCCGCCCGCCCCTCCGGCCTCGGCCGAACAGGCCAGCCCCTGGCCTCACGCCAGCACCTGGCGTACCCCCACTGCGGTGCCCTCGCCGCGCCGCGAGCCGGATGGATCCTGGTCCTCACCGCTGACGCCGAGGTCGGCGCCCCGCACGCTGGGCCCGACCCAAGCGGTGCGCGGCCGGGCCGGAGGCCCCGGGTTCCAGCCCCGCCGTCCGCCCGCGCCCGGCTCCCCCGGAGGAGGCGCCCCGCGCACGGCCGGCCTTTCCCCCTGGCAACGATCCCACCGGCTCTGGAACGAGGCCGGCATCCAGTGGGAGCAGCCAGCGCAGCTACCGCCGTCGGCACAGCTACCGCCGTCGGCACAGGCATCGCCATCCCTGCAGCGACCGCGGCACCCCTCGGTGCCGGCCCGGCAGATTCCCCGCCAGGCGCTTCCCTCGCGCCCGCCTGTGCCGCCGCGGCACGCCGCCCGGCCTGCCAGGCCGGGCCCTGCGGAACCGGTCGCCGCCGGCTGGCCCGGGCACATGGAGGTCCCCCTCGGCGCCCCCGTATTCTCCCGCCCCGGCGTCGACGAGGACGGCCCCTCCCGCGACGGCCCCTCCCGCGACGGCTCCTTCCGCGACGGCTCCTTCCGCGATGACCCTGCCCGCTATGATCCCGCCCGCTATGAGGAGGACAGGTGGGGCGACGACCGGCCGCCCATCTGGGAGCGCCCGGCAGGCCTGGTGCCCACGGCCGCCCCGCGGCGGACCAGCCGGACGTGGGCGGACGACACCCCGCCGGACGACACTCCGCCGGACGACAACCCGCCGGGTGACACCCTCCTGCTCGACCACCGGACGCCGGGTTCCGGGCGGCGCGGCCGGCCCGGGCGGCGCGGCCGCGGCCGCCGCATCGCGACGATCGTGGTGCCCGCCATCGTGCTGCTGGTGGTGGCCGTGCTGGCCCTCGCCCTGCTGACCGGCCACGGGCTGAGGTTCGGCCCGCTCACCTCGGACCAGCACAAGACCACGAGCTCCGTCGCGCCGCAGTTGCCGCTGGCCGCGGTCACCTTCGACAGCTATCCCGGACAGGAACAGCGCGGGGTCTTCCAGGCGGTCAACCGCGTGGTCGCCGTGGGCAACACCATCGTGACGCTGGGCTCGCAGACCAGTGACAGCCTGGTCCGCCAGCAGTTCCTGGTCTCGACGAACGCCGGTGCCAGCTGGCATCTCGCCCCGGTCAGCGCGCCCGGCGGCGGCCAGGCCGCGCTCGGTCACCCGGCCTCGCTGCTGGCCGGCGGCCCGGGCGGCTGGCTGGCGGTCGGGCCGCAGGCCATCTGGACCAGCCAGAGCGGCCTGACCTGGACTCTCGCGGCCACCCACGGGATCAGCCCGCAACTGCCCGGCGACTCGGTGTGGGTGATAACCAAGACCGCCGGCGGCTTCCTCGCCGCAGGCACGGGCGCGGGTGCCAGCCGCGGCACCTCTCAGGCGGTGATCTGGACGTCGCGAAACGGCCTGACCTGGCAGCGGACGACCGCCGTCCAGCTCGGGCTGGCCGGACCCGGCGAGACCGTGCAGAACATCTCGTACGCCACCTGGCGGGGTGACGCCACGGTGATCTCCGGCACTGTGGCCCGGGGCCGCGCGACCTACGACGCCGCGTGGCTGAGCACCAACGGCGGAGCCGCGTGGACCCGGGCGACGATCCCGGCCGACCATGGGGCGGGGACCGAGATCTGCGGCCTGGGCTTCAACAGCGCCGGGCTCATCGCGGTCAGGCCGGGCCGGACCGCGAGCGGCGCCGCCGACGGCATCGCCTATTTTTCCCCGGACGGGCAGGCGTGGCAGTACTCGGCCACCATCGACCCGGAAGGCGGCTGGAGCCCCGGCGTGGTCAAGGGTAGTGACTACGGTTTCGTGGTCACCGGAACCACCGCTGAAGGCCGGCTCGTGGCCTACACGAGCGCCGGCCCCGGCACCACCTGGCTGCCGACGGGGCCGCTGGGCAACGCGACGGACCAGTCCGTGGCCGGGGCGACCGTCGCCCCGGCCGGCACCATCGTCGCCGTCGGGTACACGGCCGCCAGCAAGATCAGCCAGCAGCCCGTCTTCCTCCAGGCGAGCACCGACGGCACCGTGCGGTCGATCTCGCTGGCCGGCATCGCCGGGGCCTCGATCCCCGAGATGGCGATCAACAGCACCGCAGTGGCCGGCGGCCGGCAGATCGCGGTCGGCAGCGCCAACGGCTATCCCGCGGTGTGGCGGAAGACCTCCGGCGGTACCTGGACGCTGGTCTCCTCGCTGGCGCTGGCTCAGCCGCTAGCCGGGGCCGACCCGCGGCTGCGCGCGCTGACCAGCGTGACCCACGGGCCGGCCGGCTGGCTTGCCGTCGGCACGCCCGGACCGGTGGTCCTGACCTCGGCCGACGGCACCGTGTGGGGGATCGCCGGCGGGAACATCACCCAGGACCTGGCCGGCGTGTCCGCCGTCGCGGCTGCCTCTGGCCCGGCCGGGTACGTCATCGTCGGCAAGCTGGTGGCGCCCGACGGCAGCTGCGTCGCCGACGTCTGGTGGTCACCGAACCTGATGAGCTGGACCCGCGCGCACGACGTGAACGACGCGACCGGCTCGAGCCAGGTGCTCGCGGTCGCCGCGGACGCGAACGGCTTCGTCTCGGTGGGCTCCCACGACGGCCAGCCGGCCGTCTGGACGACCGGCAACGGGCGATCCTGGGAGACGATCGTCCTGCCGACGCCGGACGGGGCCACCACCGCCGAGCTTCAGCAGGTCGCCATCAACGGCAGCAACGTGGTCGCCCTGGGCCAGGCCACGACGGGCCCCGGCGCGGGAGCCAGCACCGTGCCGTTCGCCGAGCTCTCCGCGGACGGCGGCCAGGACTGGCAGCAGGTGCCGTTCAGCTCGCCGGGATCCGGCACGGTCTTCACCGCGCTGACCGCGGATTCCGCCGGCTTCACCGCCGCGGGCCTGTTCGGCCCGCCCGGGCAGCAGGACGTGGCCCTGTGGACATCGGCCAATGGCACGAGCTGGAAGCCGTCGCGGTCCAGCGGGCTCAACGGAACCGAAGCCTGGCAGATCGACGCGCTGGCCCCGGCCGGCCCGGACGTGACCGGCATCGGCACCATCATCAGCCAGCAAAGTCAGCAGACCGTCACCTTCACCCTCCCCTCCCGCCAAAGGAAGTAGCCATGTGCCTCACCGACACCGATCCCGGCCTGGACCTTGACCTGGAACTCGCCGAGGACGAGCGACCCGCCGGCGAGCCCCCGGTCGACGGCCGGTACGCCGGCGTCGCCTGGGGCCTGGCCGGAACCCGCACCGGAACCCACGTCGAGACCGACGCCGAAGCTGACGTCGAGGCCGCCCCGTCCCGCTGACTCCCGTCAGTCCATCCGGTCGAGGATCTGGCGGACCAGGTCCATCGTGGTGTGCGGATGCAGGAACGCGAACCTGGCCACCGTCTCGCCCTCCCACGCCGACGGCGGTATGAAGGCCACCTGGTCCTGCAGCAGCTGGTCGGCCCACGCGGTGTACTGCCCGGCGTCCCAGCCGCGGCGGCGGAACAGCACCACTCCGAGCTCCGGCTCGCGGATCAGCTCCAGGTGGTCCCGGCCGCGGATCTCCTCCGCGGTCTGCCGGGCCAGCCCGATCGCCGTCTCGATGGCCTCGGTGTAGGCATCCACCCCGTGCACCGACAGCGAGAACCACAGCGGCAGGCCCCGGGCCCGCCTGGTGAGGTGGTAGGCGTAGTCGGTCGGGTTCCACTCGCCCGGCCGGTCGTGGATGACATCCAGGTACGAGGCGTCCTGCTTGTGCACGGAACGGGCCACCGAAGGGTTCCGGTACAGCAGGGCCGCGCAGTCGAACGGGGCGAACAGCCATTTGTGCGGGTCCATGATGAACGAGTCGGCGTGCTCGATGCCGTCGTACTTGTGCCGGATGCTCGGCGCGAACAGGCCCGCTCCGCCGTAGGCGCCGTCCACGTGGAACCATAGCTGGTGCTCGCGCGCTACCGCGGCCACGCCGGCCAGGTCGTCGACGATGCCCGCGTTGGTGGTGCCGGAGGTGGCCACGATCGCGGCCAGCGAGCCCGGGTCGCCGTCGGCGGCGATCGCCGCCCGCAGGCCGGCGCCGGTCAGCCGGTGATCCTGCGACCGCACCACCAGCGGGTCCATCTCGCAGATCCGCAGCGTGTTGATGATCGAGGAGTGGGCATCCTCGCTGACCGCCACCCGCCACCGCCGGACCGACCCAGAAACCCCGGGAACCCCTGGAACCCCAGAGACCCCGGAAACCCCGGAACCCGCCTTCCGCTTGGCCACCTCGCGCGCGACCACCAGGGCGGACAGGTTCCCCGCCGAGCCGCCGGAGACGAAGCAGCCGCCCGCCGTCTCCGGCATCCCGGCCCGGTCGGCGATCAGCCGCAGCACCATGTTCTCGGCGTGGATCGCGCCCGCCGCCTCCAGCCAGGAGATGCCCTGGATCGACGCGCAGGAGACCAGCATGTCGAACAGCAGCGAGGCCTTGGTCGGCGCGGCCGGGATGAAGCCGAGGAAGCGCGGGCTGTCCGCCGAGATGACGGCCGGCGCCACGACCGAGGCGTAGACCCCGAGCACCTGGTCGGGGGTGTGCGGTTCGGCGCTCGGCAGCCCCGCTAGGGCCGCCTCGAGCTCGGCCGGGTCCCGGGAGCCCTTGTCCAGCGGCACGGGGTCCAGCCGCAGCCGGTTCTCCGCGTAGGCGAGCACTGACCTGATCATCGACTCCGTCGTCGGATCCACACTGTGCATGGCCGAAACGTAGAGCCTGCGCCGCACGCGCCGCAAGAACCAGCGATAATCGGCCAAGACCTGGTTGCCGCGGGAACGGAGGACGGCCTTGACCCACCCACTGGATCCGCTGTCGGCGGAGGAGATCCGGCAGGCGGCCGGGATCGTGCGGCGCGATCGCGGAATCGGGGACAGCTGGCGGTTCGCCTCGATCGAGCTGAGGGAGCCGGCCAAGGCGGACCTGCCCGCGCTGGCGGCCGGAGCGGCCGGAGCGGCCCCGGGGGGGCCGGCCAGGCGCGAGGCGCTCGTGGTCTGCTGGGACCGCGCCGACGGCCAGGCATACCGGGCCACCGTGTCGCTGTCCGGCGATGAGGTCACGAACTGGGAGCACCTGCCCGCCCAGCAGCCGAACATGACCGCGGACGAGTGGCACGAATGCGACGAGATGCTCCGCGCCCACCCCGCCCTGGCCGAGGCGCTGGCCGCGCGCGGGATCACCGACATGTCCCGGGTGCTGACCGACATGTGGGCCTACGGCGCCGCGCTGATGCCCGAGCGCTACAAGGGGCTCCGGCTCGGCTGGTCCGACGTGTGGTACCGGGACAGCGAGCAGGGCAACCCGTACGCCCACCACGTCACCGGCCTGCACCCCATCGTCGACCTGAACACGATGACGCTGCTCGAACTCGAGGACAGCGACCCGGGCGACCGGCCCCCGGACGTGATGGGCGAGTACCTGCCCGGGCTCATCCCGACCCCGCTGCGTGAGGTGGCGCCGCTGGAGATCAGCCAGCCCGAAGGGGTCGGCTTCACCCTCGACGGGCACCTCCTGTCGTGGCAGAACTGGCAGCTGCGGATCGGGTTCAACCACCGCGAGGGCCTGGTCCTGCACCAGGTCGCCTTCCAGGACCGGGGAAGGCTCCGCTCGGTGGCGCACCGGCTCTCGTTCGCCGAGATGGTCGTGCCCTACCGGGACGCCAGCCCGGACCACTACCGGCGGACCGCGTTCGACATCGGCGAGTGGGGCCTGGGCTTCATGACCACCTCGCTGACCCTGGGCTGCGACTGCCTGGGCGTGATCAGCTACCTGGACGCGGTGGTGCACGACTCCCGCGGCGAGCCCCGGACCATACCCAACGCCATCTGCGTCCACGAGGAGGACAGCGGCGTCCTGTGGAAGCACGTTGACGAGCGGGCCGGCGTCGAGGTCAGGCGGGCCCGCCGGCTCGTGGTCTCCTTCCACGTCACCGTGGCCAACTACGAGTACCTCGTGTACTGGCGTTTCTACCAGGACGGCAACATCGAGTGCGAGGTCCGCGCGACCGGGATCCTGGTCACCTCGCACGCCGACGCGCCGGGCAGCCGGCCGGCCAACGGGACGCTGGTGGACCAGGGCACCTACGCGCCGTTCCACCAGCACTTCATCGTGGCCCGGCTCGACCTCGACGTGGACGGGACCGGCAACACGGTCTACGCCACGGACTCACAGGCCGCATCGGCGAACGACCCCGCGGACCCGTACGCTCTGGGGCTGGTGGTCCGGAGCACCCCGCTGCGCACCGAGGCGGAGGGGAAGCAGGACTACGACTGGAGCACGCAGCGTACCTGGAAGGTAGTCAACGACAATGTGCCGAACGGACTGGGTACCCCGGTCGGCTACAAGCTCGTGCCCTCGGCGGCGTTCCCGCCCCTCCTCGACCCCGCCTCGCCGGCCTACCAGCGAGCCGAGGTGATCGGGCACACGCTCTGGGTGACTCCCTACCGCGAGGACGAGCGCTGGCCCTGCGGCGACTTCCCGGTCCAGAGCGAGCACGACTCCGGCCTGGCCGCCTGGACCGAGGCCGGCCGGCCCATCGAGAACACCGACGTGGTGCTCTGGTACGTGTTCGGCATCCACCACATCACCCGGCCGGAGGACTGGCCGGTGATGCCCTCGGACATCGTCTCGTTCTGGCTCAAGCCGTCCGGCTTCTTCGACCGCAACCCGGCCCTGGACGTCCCCCCGGGCCATCCTGGCTGACCTGTAACACAATCCGGCCGGCCTGGACTATTCAGCAGTATCCGACCCGAGGGGGATCCCATGACCGGCCCGTCCTACGACGATCTTGGCGCGCTGTACATCAACTGCACCCTGAAGCGGTCACCCGAGCCCAGCAACACCGAGGGGCTGATCGAGGTCAGCGCCGGGATCATGCGCAAGCAGGGCATCCAGGTGGAGATCATCCGCGCCGCTGACCACGACATCGCCACCGGCGTGTGGCCGGACATGACCGAACACGGCGCGGCCGGCGATGAATGGCCGCAGCTGTACCCGAAGGTCCTGGCCGCCGACATCCTGGTCATCGCGGGCCCCATCTGGCTCGGGGACAACAGCTCGGTCACCAAGCGGGTCATCGAGCGCCTCTACGGCAACTCGCACCTGCTCAACGAGGCCGGCCAGTACGCGTACTACGGCCGGGTCGGCGGCTGCCTGATCACCGGGAACGAGGACGGCGTCAAGCACTGCGCGATGAACGTCCTGTACAGCCTGCAGCATCTGGGGTACACGATCCCGCCGCAGGCCGACGCCGGCTGGATCGGCGAGGCCGGCCCCGGGCCGTCCTACCTCGACCCGGGCTCCGGCGGCCCGGAGAACGACTTCACCAACCGCAATACCACGTTCATGACCTGGAACCTGCTGCACCTGGCCCGGATGCTCAAGGACGCCGGCGGCATCCCGGCCCACGGCAACCAGCGCTCGGAGTGGGACGCCGGCTGCCGCTTCGACTTCGAGAACCCCGAGTACCGCTGACCGGTCCCCTTAATCCTGGTCGCCGAGCGCCGTGATCTCGGCGAAGCTCTCCCGCAGGCAGGCCAGCAGGACGCCGGGGTCCGGCACCGCCGCGGTGTCGATGTTGACGCCGATGTCGCAGGTGCCGTCGTAGGACATCAGCGTGACGTTGACCGAGGCGCCGACGGTCGGCCCGAACGCGAACATGCCGGTGATCTTGCTGCCCGCGAGGTAGACCGGGACGGGAGCGCCCGGCACGTTGCTCGCCACGAAGTCGACGTGCTTGAGAATCCCGCCCACGTAGCCGACGGGCAGCATGTTCAGCGCCCCCGCGATCGCCTCGGTGACCGAGAGCGACGGCTCCTCGCGCGCCGCCATGGCCACGCGGTGCAGCGCCCGCATCCGGGCCGCCGGATCCGGTTCAGCCACGGGTACGGTCAGCCGCTGCAGGGTGATCCTGTTGCCCCACCTGGCGTCCTGCCCGGCCCGCAGGTTGATCGGCATCAAGGCCCGCAGGGAGCCGACGGCGGCACCGTGGCTCTCGTGGTACCTGCGCAGTCCCCCGGCGACGGCCGCCAGGTAGGCGTCGTTCACGGTTCCGCCGACGGTCTTGGCCGACCTCTTCAGCGCGTCCAGGGAGACCTCGATCATGGCGAGCTGGCGGGTCGTGGCCCGTTCCCGCATGAGGGGTGACAAGGTGCTCCGATTCGGCGCGGCCGTCCGGTAGACAGAACGGGCCATGCCGGCGGCGCCGCGGACGTAGCCGATGGGGTCACGTGCGTAGCGGATCCAGGCCGGGATCGCCGCGCCGGCCCCGCGCCAGGCCAGGCTCACGGCCGATCCGGCCATCGCGCCGACGGTGCCGGTGATCAGGCCGGGCAGGTCCGGCCTCTCATGGGGCGGGACGGGCGGCATCTCGCCCAGGTCCGCGGGTTCGCGCTGCCAGTCGGCCACGATGGCCAGCATGCGCATCGCGCCTACTCCGTCGGACAGCGAGTGGTGCAGCTTGATGATGAGCGCCGCCTCGCCGCCCTCGATGCCCCCGACCAGGGTGACCTCCCACAGCGGGCGGGCCGGGTCGAAGGCGGCCATCGCCGACCGGCGCGCCAGTTCGAGTACCGCGTCCCGCGTGCCGGGCGGGGGAGCGGAGACCCGGCTCAGGTGCCAGCTCAGGTCGAAATCCGGGTCGTAGGTCCACCGGGGAACGGTGAGGCGGAACGGGGACTCGACCACGCGCTGGCGGAGCGAGGGCATCAGCCGCGATATCCGGTCGACGCGTTCGACGAGGACGTCCCAGTCCGGCGCGCGGTCCAGCCAGTCGATGACCACGACGGTCGAGCGCAGCGCGGGGTCGCGCTCCATGTACCAGGTGAACGCGTCGCTCGGGCGCATGAACGTAGTGCCGGTCACCTTCCCGACGATAGGCCCGCCGCTCCGGCGCGGGCAGGGCCCTTGGTCCCCAGTGAGCCGCTGACCGGCCCTGCTCAGGAGCATGGCGTTACCTTTGTGAGGGTGGCGGCTCGCAAGGCGGCCAGGCCCGGCCGTCCCGGCCCCCGGCGCGCCTTAGATCACCGGCGGCAGTTCCCCTCGCATCGACGACAATGCCAGGTCAAGATGGCTCCGGACGGCCTCCTGGCTGATCCCGGCCGCCGCCGCGACCTGGGTCTCGGTCAGGTCGGCGAAGTACTGCAGCACCAGGACCTCGCGCTGCGGGGCGGGCAGGGCCCACAGTGCGGAAACGAAGGCCGCGCGGCCGGCCTGGCGGCTCGCGTCCGCGCGCGGCCACGGCACGGACCGGGACCGGTCGACCACCGCCCGCCGCAGATAGGAAAGCGCGACGTCGGCACCGGGCAGCCCGGGCCATGCCGTGTGCATGGTGACGAACGCGTCCTGGACGATGTCCTCGGCGGTGGAGAGGTCGGGCACCAGCAGCGCGGCCAGCCTGACCAGCGACCGGTAGTGCATCGCGTAAAGCGCGGACACCGCCCGGTCGGCGTCCGCCGGTACCCGGGGAACGGGCATGACGGACCACCGCCCGGCCTGCCTGGATCGCCTCCAGCCGGGCCTGGTCTTCAGGGTCCGCACGCTGGTTCTCCTCATCAGGCCCGCGCAGACAACTATTCCGTGTCCGATCCCGTCGCCGCATCCATGAGATTGGGGATCCCTGACCGCGCCGTCACCTGACTGGCTCGCCGGACCTGGCTCCGGGGTGAATCGGGCTGGGACGCGGCGTTC
>Ga0335069_10002952_pt1 | contig 25932 bp, 18 predicted proteins | sample Lox_Sample_11_FD_206714 | JGI IMG/M metagenome (GOLD analysis project Ga0335069, IMG submission 206714) | Soil microbial communities from Loxahatchee National Wildlife Refuge, Florida, United States - Lox_Sample_1.1 | ecosystem: Environmental > Terrestrial > Soil > Wetlands | place: USA...
GTGACCACGGTGGAAGCGCCCTGAAGCGCGTCGGAGGCGGGTGTAACCGACCGCTGGCTGTTGAAAGAGGCCGACGCCAGCGGGTCCCAGGTGGCAAATGCGCGCGTAATGGCGTTCTTCGGCGTTTCCACGCTCAACATCTGGATCGCGATGTCGGTGTTATTCGCCATCACCAGCGCCAGAAAATCCTTCAGCGACAACTCCAGCTTGCCGTCGTGGACATAATCCGGGAGCTTCACCGGGTCCTTCAACTCGACCGAGGTCTTCGCCTTCTGAAAGGTCTCGCGGAAATAATTGGGCTTGGGGAATGACGTCAACTGCGCCGACGCGCCTGCCGTCAGGAGAATACCTGCAATAAGAGATCGAAACAGCATAGTTCTATGTGGGCCCTTACTCGTAACGGATCGCCTCGATGGGATCCAATTTCGCGGCCTGCACCGCGGGATATATACCGAACAGAAGTCCGATGAAAACCGACACGCCGAAAGCCACCACAATCGATGAGGTGGTGACCACGGTCGACCAGCCGGCGACGGACGCGATCACGCGCGAAAGGGTAAATCCGAATGCGATTCCGATCAGACCTCCGACGATCGAAATCAGGACGGCTTCCGTGAGGAACTGACGCACGATATCGCCCTGGCGTGCACCGATCGCGCGCCGAATGCCAATTTCGCGGGTCCGCTCCAGCACCGTGGCCAGCATAATGTTCATGATTCCGATGCCGCCGACCAGCAGCGAAATACCCGCGATGCAAATCATGACTACGTTGAAGATGAACTGAGTCTGCTTGCGCTGTTCCAGCAGACCGGCGGGAACCACAACCGTAAAATCGCCGGCGTCCTTGTGCGTAGCTGCCAGAATCGCGCGCACCACGTTAGACGTCTCGATCGAGTCGACGTTCTGCCCGACCTTCATATAAATTCCGTCGATTTCGTCTTTGAGGTAGCTGGTGTTGTCCTCGAAGCGGCGCATCACGGTGTTCAGCGGAGCGATGACCAGGTTGTTCTTGTTCATCGACTGCACGCCTTCGACGTCGGTATCGCTCGAAGCCTGCGGCGTCAGGACTCCGATCACCTGAAGCCAGGTGTCGTTGACCTTGACGTACTTTCCCACCGCGTTGTCGTAACCGAGAAGGTTGACTTTTGCGGTTTCTCCCAGCACGCAAACCGGCGCCGAGGAGATGTTCTCCTCTTCGGAAAAGAACCGGCCGGCCACCAGCTTCAGGCTGTTGATTTCGACGAAATTCGGATAAACGCCGATGAGCTGGGGCGGCTCCTGGTTGGTCTTGGGCAGCAGCTTCTGCGGCTTGAAACGCTTCCGCGGGGTGATGGCCACCAGCCCGGAGACGTTCTCGGAAATGGCCCGGAAGTCACGGAAGGTAAGCCCGGGCGAGATGGAACGTACGGTCTGCAATTCGTTGCGGTCCACCGCCTCGCGCGCCTCCACGATGATGTTGTTCACGCCGAGCTGGTCGATGAAGCTCATCATCTCCTTTTGTGCGCCGGCGGTAATGGAGAGCATGGCCACAACAGCGCCGACGCCGAAGATCATGCCGAGCATCGTCAGCAGGCTGCGCAGCTTGTGGGCGAAGAGGCTGGCCAGCCCCATCGTCAGTTCTGGAATGATATTGGAAAGGCCCATTCTTACTTACCGCCCGGCATTCCGCCCATGGGATTCCCGCCTTGGGCGGATTTCTTCTCGCCGTTCTTTTTGGTTTTGTCCGCCGTGGGATCCGCCATCGCCACGATTTCGCCGGGTTCCACGCCGCTGGCGATCACCATCATGGATTCACTCTGCTTGACGAGTTTCACCGGGCGCGGTTCGAACTTGCCCTTGGCCTGCACATACACCAGGTACTGGCCGCCCTTCTGGAAGACCGCCTGCGCGGGCACATGAATCACGTCGTTAAGTTTCTCCACCTGGATTTCGACATCGGCCAGGAGGCCGGGCCGCAGGAGCACCTGGGCGCGCGAATCCTGTTCGGGAGGCAGGGGAAGCTTGGCCTTGGCCCGGTCATCGTCCGTAAACCCGCCCGGAGTGCGGCTGAACATGGCTAAGGGGTCCATGCCGCCGCGTCCGCCGCCCGGAAATCCCCGGCCATCTCCTCGTCCTCCGCTTCCGCCGCCGGGGAATCCCTGGGCGTCTCCGCGCCCGCCGCGCCCATCGCCGGAACCGCGGCCCTGGCCCATGGTGATCCCGTTCTTTGCCAGGAGATCCTGCATCTGCTTCTGCAATTTCTCGCGCTCTTCGGGCGAGGCCGACTGCATCTGCTGGCGCAACTGCGACATCTTCTGGCGGTCCGCGTCGCTCATGTTGGCGAACCGGTCGCCTCGGCCTCCGCCGGATCCGTCGCGCCCACCGCCGGCGTCTCCGCTTCGGCCGCCGCTGTTCCCACCGTTGCCACCGCCGCGCCGGCCGCGCCCGCCTCCCTGGTCATCGGACACCTGTCCTGCCTCCGCTGCCTTGGCGGCGGCCGCCGCGGCGAACGGGTCGGCGTTGCGGTTCGTATCCTTCTTGGCGTTGGCTTCCGCGGTGGCCATGATGCGATCGATATCGGCCTGCTTCATGCCTACGCCTGCCAGCAATTGCCGCATGTCGATGGAAAAGATGATGTCGAACTTCTTGGAGGGGTCGCCGCTGAACACGTCCGAGGTGGCCGTGCCGCTCATGGCCTTGATCTTGCCGTTGAAGCGCTTGTCCGGAATGGCATCGAGCTGCAGCACGGCTTCCTGGCCTTCCCGGAGGTTGGCGCGGTCCAGTTCGCCGACCTTGGCCCAGACCTCGAGCTCGGAAAGATCCAGAATATCCGCCACCGGCATGCCGGGCTGCAGCGTGTCGCCTTCGCGGATGTCCGGCATCTGTTGGCCGAAGTTGAAATTGCCGGCGCGATTCTGCCGGATGGAGACCAGCCCCGTAATGGGCGCGAGCGTCTTGCACAAGGCGATGCGCTGCAATTCGCGCTGGACGTCGAGCAGGCTCCGGTTACGCTGTTCCGCCAGCACGGCAAGCTGCGATTCGGCCTGTTCCTGGCGCGATTGAATGTCGCTCTCCAGCTCCTTGAGAGCGCGTTTCTGCTGCTCGAGCGTGAGCAGGTTCTTCTTGCCGTCGATTTCGGCGAGGATCGGATTGCGCTGCACATCAAGCTCGGCCCGCCGCACGTTGTAGCGCGTGCGCAGCAAAGTAACCTGGTCCTGGCTCTGCGTGATGGCGAGGTCCGCCTTGGCCTTCTTGATCTGCTCATCCACCGATTGCAGGGCCAGACGATTCTCTTCCAGGTTGCTTTGACGTTCGCTATCGTCGTATTCGACGATCAGGTCTTTTTCCACGGCCAGGGAACCGACGGGAGCCAGGTCGGTCACCTGCACGGTGCCGAACAGGTTCGGGGCGGTTAGCGTCTGAGTGCGCACCGCGCGCAGTTCGCCGCGCGAGTAGGCGCGGATGACGACGTCGCCCTTTTGAACCTTGGCGGTCGGGATCTGGTCCGTCCGCTCCGGCAGGCTCTTGTAGTAGCGATAGCCGCCATACCCGGCGCCTGCCAGAATCGCCAACCCGATGAGACGAAAGATTACCTTCTTCATTAAATGAACCAGTGCGCAGGCCTGGAGGCCTGCGTTTACAGCTTTTTCTTGGCGCGCTTGACAGCTTCGGCCGGATTTTCCAGCGTCACCGTTTCGTTTTCCTGCAAGCCGCCGGTCACGATGATCTCCTCATCGTTCTGTTTGCCTACCTGGATCTGCCGGGTAGCGAAGTCTTTGCCGCGCTGCACGAACACAGCCGGCTTTCCATCCTTGGAGAAGCTGGCCCGCAGCGGGATCAGCAGCGTATTCGGCTCGCGCTCGATGATGATCTCAGTCGAGGCGCTCATGCCCGGCCGTAAGCGGTCGTCGAGCTTGGTAATGGTGGCGCGCGCCGGGAAAGTCTTCTCCGGCGTCGAGCCGCCTTTGAACACCAGTGCGGCGATGGGGCTGATCCAATCCAGCACGGCGGTGAATTCCTTGTCCGGGATGGCATCCACGCGAATGTGGACTTCCTGTCCCAGCCGGATCTTGCCGCGGTCCACTTCTTCCAGCTTCAGGTCCACGTACATTTCGGAGAGGTCGGGGATTTCGACGATCTCGGCGCCGGTCCAGGCAGGATCACCTTCCTTGAAGGGCGGCGTCGCCTGCCCGAACGACCCCTGCGAGCGGAAGTTGGGCAGCACGTTCACGATGCCGTCGATCGGGGCGCGGAGCTGCATCATGGTCAGGTAGCCCTGGGCGGTGCCCAGATCGCGGACGGTCTTATCCTTGCGCTGGTTGAGACGGTTCAAATCGGCCTCGTGGCCCACCTGGTGCGCGTTGATCGAGGCTTTTACAGTCTGCAGCGAGCCCTCAGAAACGCCGACCTGGATCCGGTTTTTTTCACCGTCGATGGCAGAGAGCACTTCGGCCTTGCTGGCGTCCAGCTTGGCGCGTTCCAGGTCGTACTCGCTGGACATCTTGCCCATGGAGTCGGCTTCGTCTTCGATCTTCTGCGTGGCCTTGGCCTGGACGATGTCGCCATCGGCGGCGCGGACGTTGGTGTTCCGGGTGATGACGTTCTGCTCCTGCTGCGAGCCGTCGAATTCGACCACCACGTCGCCCTTCTTCACGGGGCGGCCGGCATCGGCGAGATGGATAATGCGCAGGCCGGGCACCTGCGGCGCCTTGATCACCACGCTGCGCGCGCTCTTGATGTCGCCGCGGGTGCGCACGCTAATGATGAAATCGCCGCGGCGCACGCGCGCCACCGGCACCTCGACTTCGGTGGTCCCGGTGTAGCGGTAGGCCGCGAAAACACCCCCGCCGCAGAGGCCGAGGGCCAGCGTCCAGGTAATCATCTTGACCCTGCGCGGATTGGATTTGCCCAGCCGCTGGCTGGGTCTTCGATCCTTGCTTGCCATGACAATAATGCGTGGCTACATCGGCTGCTGGAGCGCGATCACGTCCCCTTTCTGAATTCCGGAGCGGATGGCGACTACCGTGTAGCTCGGCAGCCCCAGTTCCACCTTCTTCTTGATCCAACCTTCGGCGCCCTGCACGTACACGAACGATCCGGCTTCATCGGCGAACACCGCCGCGCGTGGGGCCAGCAGCGTGTTCTTCTCCGAGCCGAGGACGATTTCGGCGCTTCCCGAGAGGTCGGGGATGATGCGCGCATCCGCCTTTTCGATCTTCAGCCGCACGGGAATCTCACCCACGAAACGGCCGCGGAAGGTGCTGGCCTTGGCCATAGCGCCGATTCCAACCAGGGTTCCCGGCAATTCGATGTCGGGATAGGCGTCCAAGTGGACCGAGGCCTTCATGCCGAGCCGCAACCGCTGCGCATCGACTTGGTTGACCGTGGCGTTGAGGACCATGGAACTCGGGTCCACGATCTGGACGAAGGGTTGGCCGGCCTGCACCTGGTCCCCTTCGCGGATCTGGCCGAATTCACCGTTGCGCACGATGCTCTGCATGACCACGATGCCGTCCATGGGCGACTTCATGCTCATCTTCTGCACGTTGGCTTCGGCGCGCTGGACTTCGATTTTGGACTGCTGCAGGTTCAGCTCGGACACCCGGATCTGCGCGCGCTGCGACTCCTCGACCAGGGCGGACTCGGCCACGAGCTGCTTGTAATTGGCTTCGGTCTCCTCGACCGAGAGCTTGAATTTTTCCGCATCGATGGCGGAGCGGATATCCGCGGTTTGCAGGTCGAGCTTGGCCTTTTCGAAATCCGACTTGGCGGTACGCACCGTCTGGTCGTGGGCTTCCTTAACGGCGGCCAGATTGGCCACCATCTTCCTGACGGTGTTTTCGAGTTGGATCGCGGAGTCTTTGTAATCATCCAGGCGCTGCAACTGGTTCTGAGGGTCGAACTCGGCTACCACTTCTCCGGTCTTCACGCGGATGCCGGGCTTGGCGAGCTTCATGAGGACAAGGTTGAAGTCCCCCGGTCCGCCGCCGCCGCCCGCGTCGCCGCCACGGTTCATGCCGCTGCGGCTGCCCAAAATGCGAGGCGCGAGCAAGGCTGCGAAGTTCTGGGCGGCAACCGTGCCGGTGACGCGAATCGTCGCCGAGACATCGCCGAGTGCCACGGCCACCGTGGAAACGCTGGTAATGGAGCCCTGGGCCGCAACTTTGGCATCGGCCTTGGTTTTGTAGTAGTACGCCGCACCGGCGGCGAGCACTACGACGATGCTGATGCCCACCCACATCCCGGTTCGTTTCCGCCGGGCGGGCGCGTGTTTGGGCGGCACCGCGCTTAGGCCCGGTTTCGATGGCTCCGCTTGAGCCCCGCCGGGCGCGGGCACACTACTCATACTGGGCTGCATTTGGTCCTTCCCAAAAAGGCCGCGAGGGCCCCGTCACGTCAATACAAGAGTACTCACAGTTGAAGACGCTCTTGAAACTGTGAAGGTTATCCCAGGGTAGCCCAAAAGTCCATTTTTTTGGTGGCCCCAAAGGGCTGCGTCTGTAACTCTTCGTAAATTAAGGCTATTGCCTCTTAAAAGAGGACATCGAAGTCAAGCGTGAAGCGGCGTCCGCGGTTACCGAAGAAATAGCCGTAGGCGTGATCGGCGACGTTATTGTGCACCACCTCCGGATTGAAGTGGTTGGTTAGATTGAAGCCGGCCACCGACAGCCTCACGGCATACTTGGGGTTGACTTGAATGTCTTTGGAAAACCTGGAGTCGATCGAAAAGAACGCCGGATATCGCGAGCTGTTGGGAACTCCAACATATTGCCGGTCAGCATCGATGGATGAGTAGGGGAAGCCGCTCCGGTACTCGATTACCGGAGCCACACTGAACTTAGCGGGTAAGTTAACCAGACCCCAGGCCAGAAACCGGCTCGGCAGGTCGGCGGGGAGGTTGCCGAAGTAGTTGGGACGGACGATCGGCACGGGGTAACTCCCGAGGAAATTGGAAAAGTCGTTCAGGTCCCCCCGCCCCTTACTACGGACGTAGGAGAGAAAGATCTCCTGTTTGTCGGTCATTCGGAAGCGAGTGGTGGTCTCGAACTGGCGGTAGTGAGCGCTGCCCGACCCGGAAAGCAGATAGGCTCCGAACCCGGTGTTCGGATCGGGTGCCACCGGGTTGATGATGGTGAGCCCGTCGGAGACGCTCTCCATGTAGCCTGTGCGGACCCGGATTCGCGGAGAAACCGGCTGCTCGATCTGAATCATCCAGTTGGTGCTGCGCGGGGAGAAATTCCCGTCCTGGGGCGACTGGAACAGGAACGGATGGTGTACCTGCACCTGGCCCAGAGTGTTGAGGTAGACGAACGGGCCGTCGGTGATTTCGCCGTCAGGACCATAAAAGGTCTGGACCTGGTCCGGATACTTGTTGAAACAGTAGACATTCAGCGGCACCCGGTCGTAGAAGTAGCCGGCTCCGCCGCGGATCGTGGTGCCTTGTCCCTCGATAGGGTTCCAGGCAAAGCCGATGCGAGGCGCGACGCGATAGGCGCCGGAAACCTGCTGTGATTCGACGCGAGTGCCCAGATCCGCGCTGAACCGGGGAGACATCACCCAGTGGTCCTGGACGAAGAAGTTGGTCTCAATGTCAGAAATCTCGAACTGGCGGGGATGGGTGAAAGAGAGCCGCTGGGTAAGGATGCCCTCGGCGTTGAGGATATCGACCGGATTCTCCGCGATCTGCCCGTCCTCGTTGCTGGAGGCGGCATAAGTCCCCACCTTCCAGTGGTGAGTCCCCCAGCGTTTGACGGGAGCGAAGCTGAAGGTCGAAAGGCCGGAGATTCTCACGGCGGACCGGGTCTGCTGGGCAAAGTAATTGCCGGTGTTCTGCCAGGGTGTGAGTGTCAGGTTATCCTGACCGAGCGGCCAGACCTTGGCATCGAACGCGGTCACCGAGATCGTGGTTTCCAGAAGACCGCGGCCGATGCTCAGCTTGTCGCCGATGGTGCCGGTGTAGTTGTGGGTGCTGGCATCCGGTGTGGTCTCCAGGGGATTGAAATAATTCATGTTCACGTGCCCCAGCCGCTGCGGGGCAAAGTGGAACGTCGCTGTTACGAGATGCTTGCTGGAAGCGACCCAATCGAGCTGGCTGAAGGAGTTGATGCCGGTTTTGAGTTTCTGATTGTCGGGAAAGGGCAGAGTGTAGACCGAAGTCTTCCGGACCTCGTACTCGATACCCTCGGAGAAAAAGAGCTTGCCTGGGAGAATGGGGCCCTCGAAGTTCACGCGCGGCGTGGCGGTCTTGAGGCCCCGAAGGTGCCAGCTTCGGATCCGGAACTCGGGCAGCGGATCGTTGAGTTCGAACTTCCATTTATCGCCCCCGCGCCGCGTTTCGACGCTTACCAGGGCTGCGGTAAATCGGCCGTACTCCGCCAGGAAGGGTGTTTGAAAGACATTCAGCACCTCGACGCTGTCGATAGGCACTGTGAGACCGAACTCGCCGGTAGCGGGATCGGTGACGTCGGCGGAGTTGACGATGAGGGCGCTGCGGGGCTCGCCGGAATCGGAGATCTTGATCGCGCCGCTATCGTCGCGGACGACCCCGGGGACCAGCGGGAGGGCTTCGGCGACAGTAGCCGGGCGGTTGGGCAGTTCCTTGACGGTGGCGCCGCTGACCGAGGTACCCGGAGCGGAGGTCTGTTCGACAGGAGAGGCATCACCGGTCACGTCGATTTTGGTGCGCTCCAGGGCCGGAACAAGGGTCAGCTCAAGGTGCTGGGTGCCTCCGGCGGCCAGATCGACGTCTTTCTCGATGGATTCGAAGCCCTTTTGAGCTATGGAGATATGGTATTTTCCCGGACGGAGGCCCGGGAAGGATGCGACTCCATTTTCGCCGGTGAAGGCCGAGGAGAGCGGACTTCTGAGATCGACGCGCACGCCGGGCACGGCCAGTTTGCTCTGGTCAACTACGGCCACATCAATCTGCTGAGCGGCCACTGTAGCGCAGAAAACGACTGCGCCCGCAAATCCCCTCAGAAACTGCACCGGTTCCCCGCTTTGCTCTATCATTTGTACCATATGTAACGGAGACCCGAGCACCGGTTTTGAGGGCAGATTCGGGGTTTTTCCGCATGCCTCCGGCGGCCGGCGGGGGCCGGGCGTGGGGGGACGGCGCGTGCTACCCTGACAAGTAGTGTCGTCGCCGCTAAACTTCCATCTGGAACAATATGATGGGCCGCTCGATCTCCTGCTGGACCTGATCCGCAAGCAGCAGATCGACATCAAGGACATCCCGATCGCTACCATCACCGCGCAGTACCTGGAATACCTGGACAAGGCGCGCGAGATGGACATCGATCTGGGCGCGGAGTTCGTGTATATGGCGGCGACCCTGATCCATATCAAGTCCAGGATGCTCTTACCGCGCGACCCGGCGTTGACGCCGGAGGGCGAAACTCCGGAGGATCCCCGGCAGGAACTGGTGGATCGGCTGCTCGAACACGAGCGTTTCAAGAATGCAGCCGAGATGTTACAGCAGAAACGCCTGATCGAGGAGAACGTCTGGAGCAATCCGCAGGTGAAGGCGTTTGTTTCCGAGGACGACGATCCCGGCCTGGCGATCACGCTGTTCGACCTGGTGAAGGCTTTCAGCGAGTTGCTGGAGCGGGCGAAAAACCGGCCGGTATACGAGGTCGAATCGGCCGATGTGACCGTTGCCGACATGATTCGTTTTCTGCGCGATCAGTTCAAGGAAATCGGCGAGGATGAGCCGGTATTCATCATGCGCATCTTCGAGGTGCAGCGCACCCGGCGCGCCATGATCGCGCTATTCCTGGCGGTGCTGGAAATGGTGCGCATGCAGGCCGTGATGATCACGCAGAAGGAGCTGTTCGGCGAGATGGCGCTCAAGCGTCATGGCAATTTCGACGCCGTATTCGCGGGAGAGCAGCCGATGGCGGCCATCGAAGCCATCGAAAAAGACTACATTTGACCAACACTGAAGAATGGACGAACTGGAATCCCAACCACAACCCGAATTCTCGGTCGAAGAACTGATGGCGCCGCCGGACGCGGCCGCCGGAGAGCCTGCGCAGCCGTCACAGGAGGATACCCAACTTAAGGCGGTGCTGGAGGCGATCATTTACGTGGCCGAGGAACCCCTGACGCTGGCGCAGATTTCGGCCGCGCTGGAACAGCCCACGGATCGGATCCGCGAATTGCTGACCCAGTTGATCGCGGACTTCGACCAGCCGGCGCACGGGGTATCGATCCGCGAGGTGGCGGGCGGCTACAAGATGGCCACCAAGCCCGAGCATCACGAGGCGGTGCGCAATTTTGTGAAGAGCCTGAAACCGCCGCTGAAGCTCTCGCTGCCGGCCCTGGAGACGCTGGCGGTGATCGCGTACAAGCAGCCAGTGACCGGTCCCGAGATCCAGGAGATCCGCGGCGTGCAGGGCAGCGGTGTGCTTAAGACCCTGCTGGAGCGCAAGTTGATTGCCGTCGCGGGTCGCAAGAACGTCATCGGGAAGCCCATGCTCTACAAGACGACCAAGGAGTTCATGATCCAGTTCGGCTTGAAGGACCTGAGCGAGCTGCCGACGCTGAAGGAGTTCGAGGAGATCCGGCGGATGGCGCTGAGCGATGTTGAGCCACCCGCACCGCCGGCTGACGAGCCGTCCCAGACCGAGTCGGCGGAACCGGCATCCCAGCCCGAGGCCACGGCCGAACCGCCCGTGGAGCCGGCACCGGAAATCCAGGAGTCCTGATGCCTGAGGAACGCCTCCAGAAGATCCTCTCACAAGCCGGGGTGGCATCGCGCCGGCAGGCGGAGAAGATGATGCTGGAGGGGCGGGTTACGGTGAACGGGGCGGCAGTGACCGAACTCGGTTCCAAGGCCGATCTCGATCGCGACCACATCAAAGTAGACGGAAAGCTGATCCATGCGCCGCGCAGGCTGATTTATATCGCGCTGTACAAACCCGACAACACGGTCACCACGGTGACCGATCCGCAGCATCGCGCCACCGTCATGGACCTGATGCGGGGGGTGAAGGAGCGCGTCTACCCGGTCGGGCGGCTGGACTATCACAGCGAGGGACTGCTGCTGTTGACCAACGACGGCGAGCTGGCCAACGCCATCATGGCGGCGGCGACCCACCTGCCCAAGACTTACGTGGTGAAGGTCACCGGCGAGCTGTCCGGCGAGGAAGAGCAGAAGTTCCGCGAAGGCGTGCCGATTTCCGGACGCCGCACGCTGCCGGCGGGGCTGAAGCTGATTCACAGCGCGCAGAATCCCTGGTACGAGGTGCGGCTGTTCGAGGGACGCAACAACCAGATCCGGCTGATGTTCAAGCACTTCGGAAAGCTGGTGGAGAAGCTGAAACGGGTACGGATTGGACCGGTCGAGCTGGGTCCTCTGAAGCCCGGCGATTTTCGCTATCTGTCCGAGGAGGAAGTACAGAAGCTGAAGCGCGCGGTGGTGCGCTCCGCCAGGGCGGGGAGTCCTAAATGAACCAGATCGCCGGCATCCTGCGCAACGCCCGCACCATCGCCGTGGTCGGACTTTCGCACAAGCGGTACCGCCCGAGCTACGGAGTCTCGGAATACATGCAGCGGGCGGGGTATCGCATCATCCCGGTGAATCCTTACGAGACGGAGATTCTGGGGGAGCGATGCTATCCGGATTTGGATTCGGTGCCGGACCTGGTGGACATCGTGGATATTTTCAGGAGATCCGAGTTCGTGCCGGACATTGTGGAGGCGGCAATCCGCAAAGGCGCGAAAGCCATCTGGATGCAGGAGGGCGTAGTGCACGAGGCGGCGGCCAGGCGTGCAGCGGAGGCAGGTGTGCTGGTGCTGATGGACCGCTGCATCTTGAAGGACCATCGGCGATTCGCGCACGCGTCGTAGGATGCCGGGCGTCCTGATCCGCGGGCAGGGTGTGGCGGCATATTGCTGCGCACACCTGCTGGACGCGGCGGGTTTTGAGGTGGCTCTGGAGGCAGCGGACCGGCCGAAGCTGCCCGCGATCCTGTTGGGCGAACCGACGCAGCAGCTCATGACCGATGTTTTCGGCGAGCCGCGTTTGTTCGATGGGTTGCCGCGCATCGAAAAGCGCGTGGTGGCATGGGGAGGGACTCCGGTCACAGTGCCGCATCGGGCGGTGGTGATCTCGGAAGAAAACTTGATGGCGCGGTTAGGCAGGCGTGGGACAGGTTTCAGCCTGTCCGATTGGACGGTTTATGCGGCCCGGCCGCTGCCCGAAGACTGCCTCGATCGTCCGTTCGGTGCTCGCGCAGCCACGGCGCACGCGGTCACGCTGAAAGAAGAGAGTGCGGCGTTGTGGATCGAGAGCGTCGAGGCCGGGTGGCTTTTCCTGCTCTCGGGCGGCAATGGCACCGGATGGCTGCTCTCGGTCGGCGACGCGGCGGAGACGATGCTGGGAGAGAGCCGGCTGATCGCAGAGATTCTGAGCGGGAGTGGGAAGGCGAGCGGCAAGTTTTCAGCCCACCCCCGAATCTCGGTTCCTCTGTGCGGCGACGGTTGGCTGAGCTGCGGAACGGCCGCGCTGTCGTTCGATCCGATCTGCGGGGACGGCACGGGATACGCAGTGCGCGAGGGGATTCTGGCGGCGGCCGTGATCCGCGCGGCAGAACGCGGGGAAGACCGTGGAGCGCTGCGGTCGCACTACGCGCATCGCGTGCTGGCGGCGTTCCGGCGGCATCTGGAACTGTGCCGTGAATACTACCGCACCGGGGGCGCGGGCCCATGGTGGCGGGAGGAATTAGAAGCACTGAGAAGAGGCGTGGAGTGGTGCGATTCCGAACTCGAAGGCGAGAGGTTTCGCTACCGGCTCAGCGGGTTTGAGCTAGAGCGCGCCGGATGAGCTCGTCACGGAGTGCATCCGCCGGGACGGTTTGGAGAACCTGCGCGGCGAAGCCCGTCATGTTGGCGACCGCGAAACTGGCGCCGTGCAGGTTGCGCTCGGGCGGGACACCCGGAATCGGGCGCGGATAGGGCGAGGCGTAGAAGATGCCATCGCGATAACGGAAGGTGTCGCGCGGGCAGTCCTCGGGCGCAACGGCGATCACGCCGGGGAGCGTGCCGGGAAGCAGACTTGCCACGCTCACCAGGGGCGGCCAGGAGGCCTGCCCCACAAAACGCTCGCGGTGATCGGGATTGGCGGTGCCCAGGCTGAGATTGATCAGGTCCATTTCGTTCTCGACGCACCAGGCAAGGGCGCGCGCGATCGTGTCGATATTGGCGGAAAGGCGGCGGTCGAAGATCTTCACGGCGTAGAGTGCCGCATCAGGAGATCTCTCGCGGATCGCGCCAGCGACGGCGGTACCGTGGCCGAGGCGGTCGAGGTAGTCGTCCGTGAAGCCGGTTTCGGTGACGCCGACGCCTCCGGCGACTTCGCCGACGTGTGGGTGGCCGGGATGGATCCCGCTATCGACGATGGCGATTTTCATGTGGGGCAGGCCTCCTGGCCTGCCCGACAAACGCCACCGCATCCTCATACACTCGCAGGCCTGGAGGCCTGCGTCACGTCCAGGATCACGGTCTGGTGCGCGATCCGCGCCAGCGAGGCGCGGTGCGTGATCACGATCGCGGTGCGCCCCTGTGCAACGCGAACCAGGGTGTCGGCGATGGCGCGTTCGTTGGCTTCATCGAGCGCGGAGGTCGGCTCGTCGAGAATCAGCACTTTCGGATCGGCCAGGATGGCGCGCGCCAACGCGATGCGCTGGCGCTCACCGGCGGAGAGGGTCTGGCCACGCTCGGCAATGACCGTGCGGTAGCCCTCGGGCAGGGCGAGGATGCGGTCGTGGATGGCGGCGGCACGTGCGGCTTCGTGGACCTCTTCGTCCGTGGCGCCCGGCCGCGCGTAGGCGATGTTCTCGCGCACGCTGGCCTGGAAGAGATAGGGCGATTGATCGAGCAGAGCCATCCGGCCGCGCACGGTGGCGAGCGGGAGAGCGCGCAGGTCGCAGCCATCGAGGCGCACGGCGCCATCGTCCGGATCGTAGAATCGGACGAGCAGGTCGGCCACCGTGGATTTGCCGGCGCCGCTCGGCCCTAGAATCGCGCAGATGGTGCCTGCCGGGACGCGGAAAGAGACTTGATCCAGGACGGCGTTGTCGCCGTGGCGGAAGCTGACGCGATCGAATTCGATTTCGCCGCGCGGGCTGGCGAGGACTGTAACGCCGGGGCTCTCGACGATCTCCGGTGCGACGTCGAAGAGTTCCCACACGCGGGAGAGCGAGACTCCGCCCGAAACCAGGTTGGTGTAGAGGCCCATCAGATTCTGCACTGGCGCGAGCAGGCGCATGTGGTAGGCCATCAGGGCGACCAGAGCGCCGGTGGTAATCCGGCCGTCGATCACCAGTTTGCCGCCGTAGAGGAACAGGACCGCGGTGGAGAGCGTGAGCACGGTCCCGGGCACGGCGCCGGCGAGAAATGAGGTCAACTGCATGCTCATCAGCGCGTCGAGAAAGCTCTGGTTGCGGGCGCGGAAGCGCTCCACTTCGCGGATCTCGGCGTGCGACGCGACCACCAGGCGCATGCCTAGCAGGGTCTCGATGAGGAAGCTGCCGATATCGGAGCTGCGCTCGCGCACCGCGCGCACGCGGCCGGCAAGTTTGTGCTGGTAGTGCTCGAGCGCCCACAGGCTCACCGGGACCGCAGCCAGGCTCACCAGGAACAGACGCGGGCTGAGCGAGAACATGATGGCCGCGCTGCCGATGAGGAAGACCACGTTGGAGAGCACGCTGAGCAGGCTGTCGGCGGAGACGCGCTGCACTTCGGCGATGTCGTTGTTGATGCGCGAGACCACGTCGCCCATCTTCATGCGGGCCCAGAATCGCGGGGAGAGCGTTTGCAGGTGGCGGTAGAGAGCGAGCCGCATGTCGAACAGCACTTTGGCCGAGACGCGCACGTAGTGATAGCTGGAGAAGATATTCAGCGCGAAGCCGAGCACGGTGACCAGGAACATCGCGGTGCTGACGATCACCAGCATGCGCCAGTTGCGCTTGAGCAGGGCGTCGTCGATCAGCAGCTTGGAGATGTAGGGTTGGAGGAGGCCGAAGGCGGTGGCGGCGACGCCGGTGACGAGCACCAGTACGAGGCGGGGCCAGTAGGGGACGATGAAGCGCAGAGCCCGGCGATATCCGGCGAAGGAGATGCGTGGCTCAGGCATTAGACAATTATCGCGAGTTCAGAAGGGCATGTTAGGAAAAAGATCAGAGCGATTTCGCCAGATCTTCGGACGAAGGCCGAGGAGGATCTCGGGAAAGGGAATCCTCTCTTCTGAGGCGTTCGACAAAGCGGTCGCCTGGCTCGTCCTCCCAGATCTCTAGACCGGCGCCAACGATCGAGAGAACCGGGTCACTGGCCTGTCCACCGCGTTCCGAGCGGTGGGGTTTACGCGTAGTATTTCCCACGATCTTTGATTCTCTTATTACCGGAATAGAGACGTCAAGAATTCTACGGTAGCGCGATCATCCCAGCCATGGTCACGTCGTTGTTCAGGTCCCAGGTGCGTTCGTACTTGAGCGTAGCGGCGTCGTAGACTTCGATCTCGAAGCCGGCGCCGTAGATGTAGAGCTTCTTGCCATCGGTGGACATGCCGAAGCTGAAGCGCGTGCGGCATGGGACCTCGGCGGTCTTCGCGATGCGGTTGGTCGCGAGGTCGAAGGCCCAGAATTCGCAGCGCTTGTTGCCGTGCGCGCCATTGGAGATCACGGTGTAGGCCGCCTTCTTGTCGGGCGCGACGTGGAAGCCGGACATCGCGGCCGGCGCCGGGCCGATCGGCACGAACGAGAACTTGCGCGTGGCCAGGTCGAAGCGGCCAATGCCGAAGACGCGGTTGTGCACCACGGGGTCGCTGGTGGTGACCAGGGTGACCCGTTGGCCGGGCTCGCTGATGGAATCGAGCAGGCCGCCGAAGCCGATCGTCTCCAGGCCGGGAAGCTCGGGCTTGGCGAGGTCGATGCGGTCGACTTCCTTGAAGTCCGACGCGTTGAGGATGATGACGTTCTCGCGGAACTGGTAGAGGTACTTGCCGTCGGGCGAGACCTCGAAGCCGCCGCCCCCGCGTCCGCCGCCAAAGCCGTTCTGCTCTTCGCGGGGCATGTCCACGGTGCGCGCGATCTTCTGGGTAGCCAAATCGATCACCGTGTACTTCGGCCTGCCGATCTCATAGCGGTCGGCCTGCTTGTCGATCTCGGTGGTGGTGGTGTAGATCAGCTTGCCTTCGGGGTCGGGCGCGCCGCCGTTCAGGCGATAGCGCTTCGCTTCGGAGTTGAGGACGAACTTGTTCGTGACTTTTCGGGTGGCGACATCGATCACCTCGACCCCGCTGTGATCGAGCGTGGTGACGTAGATCGTCTTCCGGTCCTGCGAAAGCCGGAGGCTGGAGGGCAGGCCGGTGGTCAGCGGGATGCGCTCGACAATCTTGCCCTGCGCTTCGTCGAAGACGAGCACGGAGTTGGGGTACGCGCCCAGAAAGAGCGTGCCGGCGTGCGCCGCACACGCCATCGCGAGAGTGCAAATCAGCGTTTTCATGTTTATGGGAACACCAGGTCGAGATTGCGCCAGTCCTTTGTGGCCGCCGCGCATTTGCTGGCCCAGTCGGGGTAGTTGTTGAGATGGTCGGGCACCTGCGCCGGCCAGAAGCAGGTGACGTAGCAATCGTAGATATCGCGCTCCACGGGCTGGCAGAGCCCGGCGGTGCCGCCCGCGGAATCCACTTCCCATCCCGGCGAGAATGCCAGCGCGCATCCCATAGGGACGTGCGGGCGTTGTTGCGGCGAGGGCTGCTGCTGCATGGCGAAGACGTCTTCGTGCATCGCCGCAAACTGGTCGTCGATGCGCCGCGCCTTCCTGTTGAGAGGCTTGAGGTGCTTCATGCTGCTTTCCTTTCGGCAAATTGTTCCAGGAATCCCGGGTTGCGGACGCTGAGCGCGCCGTAGATCTTGAGACACGTCTCGGTCCACTGGCGGATCCAATCGCAATAGTGCAGGTTGGGGTGGCCGGTGTCTCCGTAGTGCACGTAGGCTTCGTGATGGCAGCCACCGGCGCACAGAGGGCGCGCCCAGCAGGTGTGGCAATCGTACTTGGAATCGATGTGGCCGCGGTGCAGAAAATCGGCCTGCTTCGCGCGATCGATCCCGGTCGAGATGTGCCCCAGCGCGTGGGTATCGGAATCGACGAAGCGGTGGCAGGGTGCGATGTCGCCGGATGGTCCGACCCCCAGCAGACCCAGCCCGGCGCCGCAGGGATGCGATTTGTTAACACCCTGGCAGAGTTCCGCGAGCGTGTCGCTGACATTCGAAAATCCGTGCAGTTCGCCGCGCAACGCGTACTCGAGGTACTCGCCGGCCAGGGCCTGGAACTGCTCCAGCACGCCGTCCATGCCGCGCTCGTTGATCGCGTAGAGGCGCTTGGGCGAGGTGGTGACCGGCGCAAAACCCACTTCGTGGAAGCCGAGATCGTGCTTCAGGTGGCGATAGATCTTGAGCACGTCGGTGACCCCGGAAGTGAGCGTCACCCGGGCAGCGATGGGCCGCGTGCGGTGGCCCTGGAGGAGGGCACGCACGCGCGGCTCGATGATGTCGTAGCTGCCGCGCCCATTGGCAAAGACGCGGAGCTGATCGTGCATTTCCTTGGGACCGTCCATGCTCACCGTGACGCCGATGCGGTTGGCGGAGAGGAACTCGATGATCTGCGGCGTGAGCAGCGTGGCGTTGGTCGTCAGGCTGTAGTCGATGCTGCGGCCTTGCTGTGCGGCACGCTCATTTGCGTACTCGACTACCTGCTTCAGCAGCGGGAAGTTCATGAGCGTTTCGCCGCCGAAGAACGTGACGTGGATGGCTCGGCGGCCGGCCGATTGTACCAGCAGGAAATCCACGCTGGCGCTGGCGGTGGCGAAATCCATGAACTTCGGCTTGCCCTCGGGTGTGGCGACTTTGTCCTCGCCGAACTCGTAGCAATATTGGCAGGAGAGATTGCATTGATTGGTCAAGTTGATGACCAGGGTCTGGAGGGGGAAGTGGGGCAGGTTCCCGACCTGCCCATCCGGCTCGGGAGCCGGAGCGTCGTCGGCCACGAGTATGCGCGCTCCGAGAAGCTCTTCTACCAGTTCGGGCGGGGCAGGTCGGGAACCTGCCCCACGGATCACATCAACGGCCTGCTCATCCAATTCAAAGATGGCACCCGCGGGCAAATACACGAACTGCCGGCCCGCGGCCTCGAACGGGTGGAATTCGCCCAGCGTCACTGCGCCACCTCCGGCTGGTCCCAGCGAATGTAGGTGGGCACCGTGACTACCAGGTACGAGCGGCCGACCAGCGCGTTGCCGTCCTTGTCTTTCTCGTTCTTCGCGGTGGCCACGACCCAAATGTCGCCGTAGTTGTTGCGGCTGAATTTGCGCTTGGGGTTCGGTCCGTCGGAGGCTGGCGTGAAGAATCCGGAATCGTTCAGCGAGCCGACGAATTCCTTGTCGTCATCGCCGTACACCGCGTAAAACTCTTCCACTTTCCAGATCACGTCGATGGGACCAAGTTCCACGTCGTCGGCGGTGTAGTTCTTGCCGTCGGCGCCGCGCTGGTACGCGACCGCCTCAAACTGCTGGTATCCCTTGGGATGCGTTTCGCTGCCCAGGCGCGCCATGGACGATTGGGGCAGCACCTTGATGTAGTCCACGCGATCGTAAACCGCGATCGCGTTGGGCAGCACCGACCGGCGGAAGACCACGTCGCGCTTGCCTGGGACCGCATCCGCCGCGACATCCACCTCGGCCACCACATCCGACGCGCTGTGTGAGGCGATGCGCTTCACCGTTACGCCGGCGCCGAAATCGAGATCGGCGGGCGCGATGTCGGCGGGCAGATGATCGCCGAGAATGCGGACGGGCGTGGCCTGGGAACTGGTCTTGAGCGAAGTGCGATCCGTAGTGATGAGCATGGGGCCATCGGAAGCGCGCTCCATCTTCACGTCGACGCCGAACTCGTGATATTCGCCCCAGAACCAGCGGCCCTCGGCGGAGAGCTGATCGGGCGAGAACCACATCACCTCGCGCATCTCGTGCGAGAGGTCGTCTGGGGCCGTACCGGCGGGCATGCTCGCATTTTTCGATCGGCCGCGCCAGGAGTATCCCGCGTAGACGAGGCCTGTTCCCGAGTGGGTCAGAGCGGGCCCCCCTTTCACCGGTTGCAGCTTCAACCGCGTGGTGAACTCGTCTTCGGCCGCGCCCGGCTCGATGGCCATTTCGCCGTAGTAGGCGCCTCGCCCCGGGATGTGGGCCGAGACCAGCCAGCGTCCCGCGAGCTTCGGCGCACGCATGCGCGCGCGCCAGGCGGCCCATTCGGGCGTGTGCAGGCCGTAGTCCTTGGCCAGAAAATCGATGGTTTCATCCACCAGCATGGACCCGTTGGCGCCGGCAGCGGGAGTTGCCGCCGCGGCTGCGCCTGCCGCGCCGCCCCGTCCGCCTCGTCCGCCGGCGGCGCCCGCGTCCATCATGGGATTGCGCCGGAATGCGGCCTCCGCCTGGGGAAAGAACGCCACGTGCATATTCGTGAGCAGGCGCCATTCCTCCTTTGTGCGGCGCCAGGAGAACCCGCGGCCCAGAGCGTGGCAATTCATACAGGTGGTGCGCACGGTCTCGTTGGGGACGTTCTCGTCCTGAATGCGCTGCTCGGCCATGTACATGACCGGCTTGGCTTCCTCGGGGGCCAGTCCGTGATAGGTGCTGAGATACTTCAGAATCGGCCGCGCTTCAGCGGGGGTGAGTTGCAGGCCGTTCAACCGCACCATGCGCTTGATGGCTTCTTCCCAGCCTTCGGGCGTGGTGCGCTCCCACGAGATGCGCGAGAGGTTGCCCTTGTCGTCCTTGGCGTGGCAGGTGCCGCACTTCTCGATTACCAGCGGATTGGTAACCGGGATGCCTTCCTCGGGCTTTTCGGGCGGCGCGGCGCCCGCTCCCCCGCCCCGGCGCCCCTGCGCCATCGCTGCCGTAACAGCCAACGCAAAACCCAGAACGATCCGCCTCACAGGCACCTCTCCAAAGTGCGAATGTTTCTCATTGTACTCTCAGAACAGAATCCGCGCCGTGAGCTGCAAGCTGCGCGGCCCGCCGTTTTCCTGGCTTTGCATGCTGGTGATGGTGCCGAACGAGGACGGGCTCGCCAGGTTCAGGCTGGGCGTTGCATAGTTCGGATGGTTGAAGACGTTCGACGCGGCGGCGCCGATCTGGAACGACTTCACCTCGGTGAACTTCACGGTTTTGAACAGCGACACCGAAACCGCCTGGGTGCCGGGACCGACTACCGACCCGATGGATGAATCTCCCGGCCGGCCGATGTTGTTCGCAGGGATCGCGAAGGCCGCTGCGTTCACCCAGTTCTGAGTGCTCTGGTTCTGCGGCTTGACGGAAACGCCGGAGACTACATCGGCGCGGCCCGCCCCTTCCAGGTTGGGGAAGTTGGTGCCCATGGGATCGGCGCCCGACGCGGTCACGGTCAAAAACGGGCCGGTCTGGAACAGGAGCACGCCCGCGAGTTGCCAGTTGCCGGCGAGACGCCGCATGAGCGGCCCGCCCCGGTTGAAGGGCAGATCGTAGAGGAAGGTCGAAAGGAAGCGGCTGCGGCGCGTGAAGGCCACGTTGCCGTAATCGAGATCGATGTTGCGCGGATCGGTGACCCGGCCGCCGGCCTCGCCGGTGAAGGCAGTGGGATTGTAGCCCGCGCCGTTGGATAGATTCTTCGCATAGACGTACGAGTTCTGGAACTGCAACCCGTGCGAGAACCGCTTGTTCACGGCCACCGTGAACGCGTTGTAATTGCTGCGCGCACCGTTGAGATAGTCGGTGATGTGCGCCCAGATAGGATAAGGCGCGTTGGCCTTGGCAACAGCGAAGCCGACGGTATTGGCGGGTACCTGGTTCAGGTTGATGCTGTAGCCGAGATTGCTGCCGTGGCTGCCATCGTAGCTCACGCGCAAAGCGGTGGCGAAGCCGAGGCTGCGTTCGAGGGTGAAGTTCCATTGCTGCACAATCGGGTCCTTATAGTGGATATCGCTGGCGTATTCGAAGGTCGCGACGCCCGGCTGGGACAGGTTTGACGGAAACGCGTAGGGAAAGGTTAGCGCCGGTTTGCCATTGACGATGGAATTGGTATACGAGCCCACTTCGCTCGCTTCCACCGCCCAGCCGGCGGTGATCAGCGCGCTGAGCAGCGTCTCGACGTAGCGGCCGTAGCCGCCGCGGATCACGGTCTTATCGTCGCCGAACACCCGCCACGCAAACCCGACGCGCGGGGCGAAGCTGGCCTTCGAATTGTAGTGCATGCTCTGCGGCAGGCCCGCCTGCGTGGCCGAGAGGATCGGCGTGGGCGTGATCGATGCCACGAAATCCGGATTGACCCACTTCATGCCCTTGTCCGGCACGACCACCGCGCCGTGCACGGGGACGCCATTAATGGTCGCGCTGTAATCCGGGAGGAAATCGGCCAGATTGCTGTAGTGATCGTTGAACGCGGGATGATACTCCCAGCGCAGGCCGTAGTTGATGGTCAGGCGCGAAGTTGCCTTCCAGTCGTCCTGCGCGTAAAGCGCGTACGAGTTACCGTAGGAAAACGTGTCGGGGTTCAACACCGTCGCGAGGCCCGTCGAATCGGGGATGCCGAGCAGGAAAGCCGCGTAGGCATTGCCGATGATGGAGCTGGTGACCGAGTTATTGAACGAGTATGTGCCGGCCCGGCTGCTGGCGAAGACGTTCGAAAACAGCGCGGTCATGTGGCGGTAGTCGCCGCCGAATTTCAGGGTATGGCGCCCGCGCACCCACGTCAGGTTGTCGATGAGCTGAAGATTCTTGCCCTTCGAAATGCTCGACGCGCCGAAGGAAGCGGCCTGAAAGCCGGTGATGCTGAAACTCGGCGAACCGCTGCCCGGCGGCGGGTCGGGAATGCCGGTGAAACCCAGTTGCGAGATCGTCTGCGTGGCCAACGTCTGGTTGCTGCTGGAGGAGTTGGTGCTGTTGAAGCCGGCACGCACTTCGTTCACCAAGTGCGGCGTCAGGATCCAGTTGTGCGCCACAGTGAGGCCCGCGTCGACCTCCGGCGCGGTAGTCGGTCCTTGATTCACGCTGCCGGTCGGAGCGTTGAGCACGGACCGCTTTTTGTAGGTGTACCGCGCGAAGGCCGACTGCCGGCTGCCGATCACCTGGTCGATGCGGATGTCGCCCTGGTCGCTGTCGATGGGAGTCGGAAAGTTCATCGCGAAGTTATTGGAGACCGCGTTGGGCGCTCCGGTGTTGGGCAGCGGATAGAACATCGCCAGTGCGTTCGACGAAATCGGCGAGAAGCGCGTCACTGGGATCTGGTTGTTCGGAAACGGCGCGCCGGTGTCCGGGTCTTTGACTGGCTTGTAGGCCGAGAGGTCGCCGCTACGCAGAGCCAGCGAGGGCACACTCTCGGTCAGCACCGACTGCTTGGCCAGCCGCAGGCCCTCGTAGCTGGCGAAGAAGAACGTCTTGTTGCGGCCATGGTACAGGCCGGGAACGAAGACCGGCCCGCCCGCGAACACGCCGAAATCGTTCATGTCCAACTTGGGGACGCTGGCGCTGAAAGTGTTGCGTGCGTTGAAGGCGGTGTTCTGCAAGTTGTCGAACAGGCCTCCGTGGAATGCGTTGGAGCCGCCCCGCGAGGTGGTGGTGATGTCGCTCACACCGCCGAACTCCGCTGCGTTGTTGATCTCGCTCACGCGGATTTCCGCGATCGCGCCGAAGGACGGGAAGAGCTCGCTGATCGGTGCGCTGCTGCGCGGGCTCACGCTGCTGATGCCGTCGATGGAGACCGAGAGCATGCTGGGCTTGGCGCCGGCCACTGAAAGATTGCCGCTGGCATCGGTTTGCACGCCCGCCTGCGTGGTGAGCGTCGAAATGGGGCTGGTAGACCCGCTGCCGCGCGAGGCGATGGCTACCGGCAGATCGACCAGCTCGCGCCCGGTCTTGGCGGTGGCGATGCTGGAAACGTCGGTGGTGATCACGGCCTCCGCCGAGGCATTGACCATGACTGTCGAAGTTTGCGCCGCGACGGAGAGCGCGGCATCCACGCGGACCGTGTCGCGGGCCGCCAGCTCGGCGGTGAATCGGCTCTTCTGAAAGCCGGGCGCTTCGACCGTGAGCTCGTACGAGCCGGCCTCGAGATTGACCAGGACGTAGTCGCCCTTTTCGTTGGTGAGTGTGCTGCGTTGCGCGGAAGTGCCCGTGTTCTTGACGGTGACGATCCCTCCCGCCACGGCGGCGCCCGATGGATCGTGAACCGTGCCTACGAACGAGCCAAACGTCGATTGTGCATGCGAGACTGCGGCCATCAGCGCCACCCCTAGCGCCGCACGTGCCGGCAATAAACCTCTGCCCATCACTGACCCCTCCAGTGCTTGTGAAGAAACGGCGTTCTCGCGGCATGCACAGACACATGCCGCCAACCAGGTCATCACGTACGGGTGAAGTGTCCAGACTCGGGACGAGAGCCTGCCGCAAGGCAGGGTTCCTCTCATTATGCGCCAAGGGCCGCGTTTGTCAATCGATAGTTTTTATCGGCGCTATTGCACGGTCAGGGTGGCGGTGACCGTGACGGTTCCCGCCTTGGCGGTGAACGTCACCGTCTGCTGGGTCACGACGCGAAACGTGGTGATTTGGAAAGTGGCGCTGCTCTGCCCGGCCGGGACCATTACGAAGTTAGTCGGCACCACGGCGGCAGAGGGCAAGCTGCTTTGCACGGACACGGTGAAGCCGGCCGGGCCCGCGGGTGCGGTCAGTGTTACGGTGCCTTGCACGGCCGTACCGCCGTTGACGGTGCTTGGGTAGATGGAGAGGCTCGAGAGGGCCGCGACAGGCTGCGGATTCACCGTGAGCTGCGCGGTCTGCGTGGTCGACATGTACTTCGCGGAGATGGTGATCGTCTGAGTCGCGGAAACAGCAGTGGTGAGGATGGAGAACGTGCCGGTCGTCTGCCCGGACGATATCGTGATAACCGCGGGCACAGGAGCGACGCTGTTGTTGCTCGAGGTAAGAGAGATGGTTGCGCCGCCAGGCGCTGGTTCGGCCAGGGTGATGGTGCCGGTTACGGTTGCGCCTCCCACCACGGAGGCTGAATCGAAGGACAGGGCCAGCAGAGGCAAGAGGCTGAGCCTCGTGCTCACCGTGGTGCGGTAGAGCGTGGCCGTCAAGTTGGCAGTCTGGGCCGCGGTGACGGCTGATGTAGTGATCGAGAAGTTCGCCGAGTTCTGATTGAACGGCACCATGACGCTCGCGGGCACGACGGCGGAAGTATTGTCGCTGGACAGTTGAACGCTGACGCCTCCGGCGGGCGCGGGGCTAGCCAGCGTCACGGTGCCCTGCACGGTGCGGCCGCCCAGCGCGCTGGCCGGGTTCACCGTGATGGCGCTGAGCTGCGCCTGGTTGGGCGGATCCAGTTCAAAACTGGCCGAGACGGTGACCGTGCCGGCCGTCGCCGTGATGGTTCCGGTTTGGACGCCGCTCACGACCGAGGTCTGAACCGTGGTAGTCACCGACGCTTTGCCTGTCGGTACGACGACAAACGAGGGCACCGTGGCCGCGAGGTTACTGCTGTGCAACGACACCGGAAAGCCCCCGGTTCGCGCCACGCCGTTGAGCGAAATCGCGGCCGTCATGTTGTTGCCGGCCGTCACGGCCGCCGGCGAGATCGCAATACCGGCGAGTAGCAGCGAGCTCACGGGCAGCAGGCCCATCTGAAAGGTCACGATATTCGAGGTGGCGTCCTCGGTAGAGATGGAGAGCGAGACCGCGCCCGCGCCATCCAGATCGGCGGGCACGATCACGTTCACCTGGTCCAGCCCGAAAAAGCCCGGTGCAGCGCCGGCAAACTCGACGGTGAGGTTGTAGCGGTTCGCGCTGCTGTCGGTCGCGGTGGCGGTAACGGTCTTGGCGTTGCGGATTCCCGTGCCATACACCGCCAGCCGGGTGCGCGGGTCGGCGCCGTTCTGGGGAGTGACGGTCAGAAACGGCGGCCCGGCGAAGGTCACCGCGTTCAGGATCGCGCCCGGCCCCGAGCCCGATGCATCGGAGCTGAAGATCGCGGGCGCGCTGGCAGCCATGAGCGCGGTGCCGTTCCGGCTGGTGCCGAGATCCGTCCTGCTGATCACAACCGTGGCCGTACCGGCCGCAATTCCGGAGGGCACGACGAAGTTGATCTGGCCGGGCGACGCGAAAATCAGGGACACCACCTGGCCATTCACCTGGACGCGCGCATTTGCCAGCTCGGTGGGCAACTGCCCATTGGCGTCGAGTGTTGCCGAGGCCGTGATGCGCGCCAGGTTCGATCCGAAAATGGCGGCGATGGAATCAGACGCGATCGTACCCTGGTAGCTGGCGGCGGAAACCACCGAGAACCCGGTAGTCTGCGCGGCGAGGGTTGGCGCGCAACAGAAGGCGGCAAGAGCCCGGAGCAGCATACTAATATGACGCACGGCAGGGTGGCGCGGACGATCGCTTGTTATCGTCCGCGTCACGCCTCTCGGTACAATCTTATAGAGGAGACCCCTTGGAGAATCGGGAAATTGCGCGCCTGCTCTGGGAAACGGCCGATCTGATGGAGATCGCCGCGGAAGACGGCTTCCGCATCCGCAGCTACCGCAACGCCGCCACCGCCATCGACGGCTACCCCGAGCGCATCGCCGATATCCTCCAGAACCCGGAGCGCAAAGTCACCGAGATTCCGGGCATCGGCAAGAGCCTGGCGCATGTGCTAGGCGAGATCGTCGAGCGCGGCTCCTGCGAGCGCCGCGACGCGCTGCTCGAGAAATTTCCGCCCACTGCCCTTGAATTCCTCAAGATCCAGGGTCTCGGCCCGAAGGGCATCGCCCTCATTTTCGAGCACTACCGCGCCAGCACCATCGACGAATTGGAGCGCCTGGCGCTGGAGCAGAAGCTGCGCGTCCTGCCGCGCATGGGCGCCAAGCTGGAAGAAAAGG
>Ga0335069_10002953_pt1 | contig 25926 bp, 16 predicted proteins | sample Lox_Sample_11_FD_206714 | JGI IMG/M metagenome (GOLD analysis project Ga0335069, IMG submission 206714) | Soil microbial communities from Loxahatchee National Wildlife Refuge, Florida, United States - Lox_Sample_1.1 | ecosystem: Environmental > Terrestrial > Soil > Wetlands | place: USA...
CGGTGCGGGGGGGGTTGGGGGTGAAGCTTTGGGGGGTGGTGGGGTGGGTGCTTGGGTTGCCGGAGGGGGCGTGTTTTGCGCTGGGTGGGGGGGGGGGGGTTCCGGCGGGGGTGGCGTATTATGCGTTGTTTTATCGCGGGGGCGGGAAGGCGGGGGAGACGGTGCTGGTGCATGGGGGGACGGGCGGGGTGGGGACGATGGCGATTCAGATGGCGCGAGCGGCGGGATTTTTTGTGGTGGCGACGGCGGGGGATGAGCAGGGGCGGAGGTTGGTGCTGGAGCAGGGGGCGCATGTGGCGACGGATCACAAGATCACGGAGCGGGCGGAGGAGTTGAGGTTGCTCACGGGCGGGTCTGCGTCGCGCGGGGTGGACATTATTCTGGAGATGCTGGCGAATGTGAACCTGGCGTCGGATTTGCGGGTACTGAACCGGCGCGGGCGGGTGATGGTGATTGGGAGCCGGGGGACGGTGGAGATAGATCCGCGGGAGGGGATGAAGCGGGATGCGGACATTCGCGGGGTGATGCTGGGCGGAGCAACGCCGGAGGAGCATCGGGGGATTTATGGGGCGATCACGGCGGGGCTGGAGGCGGGGACGCTGCGGCCGGTGATAGGGATGCGGCTGAAGCTGGAGGAAGCGGCGCGGGCGCATCAGGAGGTGATGGAGGGGGAGAGTTATGGAAAGATCGTGATGACGACGGGCAGGTCGTGAGGTTATGTTTGCGGCGACATACTCTCGAATGAGGTGATGGATGAAGGTGGTCACGACGGCGTGGGTTTCGGCGATGGCAGCGATTTTCCTGATGGGAAGTGCGATGAACGATCAGATAGCAGCGGGGGCGGAAGAGGCGGCGGCGACGCAGACGGCGGAGACGCCGGCCGATCCCTTTTTGTGGCTGGAGGATGTGACGGGCGAGAAGGCGATGGAGTGGGTGCACGCGCAGAACGCGGTGTCGACGAAGGCGATCGAGAGCGATCCGATGTATGCGCCGATGCGCGAGCGGGTGCTTTCGATCCTGAATTCCAAAGAGCGGATTCCGCATGTCGTGAAGCATGGGAAGTATCTGTACAACTTCTGGCGCGACGGGGAGCACGTGCGCGGGCTGTGGCGGCGGACGACGATGGAGGAATACAGGAAGGAGCAGCCGGCGTGGGAGACGGTGATCGATCTGGATGAGTTGGCGGGGTCGGAGAAGGAGAACTGGGTGTGGCATGGGGAGAATGTGCTGGAGCCGTCGTATGACCGGTGCCTGGTGATGCTGTCGCGCGGGGGTGCGGATGCGGATGTGGTGCGGGAGTTTGATCTGGAGAAGAAGGCGTTTGTGGAGGACGGATTCAAGTTGCCGGAGGCGAAGCAGAACGTGACGTGGCGTAACCGGGACGCGCTGTATGTGGGGTCGGACTTCGGTCCGGGGACGACGACGGATTCGGGGTATCCGCGGATCATCAAGGAGTGGAAGCGCGGGACGGCGCTGGCGGATGGATCGACGGTGTTTGAGGGGAAGCGAGCGGATGTGTCGGTTTCGCCGATCGTGGATCACGATCATGGGCGGGTGTACGAGTTCATGCGGCGGGAGCCCACGTTCTTTACGAATGAGACGTTCGTGCGGCGCGGCACGGAGTGGGAGAAGATCGACAAGCCTGCGGACGCGGAGGTGGATACGTTTGGGGACAATCTGCTGCTGCGGCTGAAGTCGGATTGGGCGGTTGGCGGGAAGACGTACAGGGCGGGGACGCTGCTGACGGAGGATTTTGATGCGTATATGCGCGGCGAGCGTCGCCTGACGGAGCTGTTTGTGCCGACGGAGCGTACATCGCTGGAGTCGATGGACGCGACGAAGAGTTATCTCATTTTGAACGAGCTGGATAATGTGAGCAGCAAGCCGGTGCTGCTGAAGCAGGTGGGCGGGAAGTGGGAGAGGACGGCGTTGGAGGCGCCGGCGCTGGGATCGGTGTCGGTGAGCGGCGTGGATGCGGAGGAGAGTGACGATTACTTCATGACGGCGGACGGATACCTCACGCCGCCGACACTGTATTTGGGAAGGGCCGGCGCGGAAGGGCGGGAGAAGCTGAAGAGTCTTCCGGCGTTCTTCAACGGGGGAGGTTTGCAGGTGGAGCAGTTTGAGGCGACGTCGAAGGATGGGACGCAGATTCCGTATTACCAGATCGGCCCGAAGGGGTTGAAGCTGGATGGCAGCAATCCGACGCTTGTTTATGGATACGGCGGTTTCGAGATTCCGCTGACGCCGGGGTACAACCCGGTGGCGGGCGTGTCGTGGCTGGAGAAGGGAGGGGTTTATGTGGTGGCGAACATTCGGGGCGGGGGCGAGTTCGGACCGGCGTGGCACAATGCGGCGCGGAAGGAGCATCGGCAGCGGGCGTACGATGATTTCATTGCGGTGTCGGAGGATTTGATTGCGCGGAAGGTGACTTCGACGCCGCACCTGGGGATTCAGGGCGGGTCGAATGGGGGGCTGCTGATGGGGGTGATGCTGACGGAGCGGCCGGACCTGTTTGGTGCGGTGGTCTGCCAGGCGCCGCTGCTGGACATGCGGCGTTACAACAAGCTGCTTGCGGGTGCGAGCTGGATGGATGAGTTTGGCAATCCGGACAAGGCGGAGGACTGGTCGTATCTTCGGAAGTTTTCGCCGTACCAGAATGTGCGGGCGGATGTGAAGTATCCGCCGGTGCTGTTCACGACATCGACGCGAGATGACCGGGTGCATCCGGGGCATGCGCGGAAGATGGCGGCGTTGCTGGAATCAGAGGGGTCGAACGTGCTTTTCTATGAGAACACAGAAGGGGGCCACGCGGGCGCGGCGAACAACAATGAGATCGCGAAGATGCGGGCGCTGGCGTACACGTTTTTGTGGGAGAAGCTGCGGTGAGGCGTGGAGGGGGGATTACGGAGCGGGTTCGATCTGGTTGACGGCGTTGACGATGATGTTCGGCTTGCCGTTGAGGAGGGAGGAGTAGCCGATGATGCGGACGGTTCTTCCGACGAGGCCGTTGCCATCGTGACCGCCGAACTTTTTGGTCATGGCACCGTAGAGGCGAGAGTAGTAGGTGACGGTGAGGTCGGAATTGTCGCGGAAGGTGATGTTGGCGAGTTTGTGGGCGCTGTCGATGTGGACGGCTGAAATCGTACCGACGACGGCGATTTTCCTGCTGTCCTTTGCGGCGGCCACGAGGGAGGGGAGATCCCAGGAGCGGATTTCATCGACGGGGGCGGCGGATTTGGCGACGGGGGTGTGGAGCTCGGGAGAAGGGGCATCGGCGGGGAGTGTGGAAGGTGTTGTTGGCGTTGCCGGGGTGGGAGCGGCGACTTGCGGCGCGGGTTGAGGTTGTGCGGGTGCGGGTGTTAGGGCGACGGGTATCACGGCGGTGGGAGCGGGGGCGACCGGTGCTGCAAGGGGAATCGGGGTGGCAGCGTCGGCGGGCTGCAGGCGATTGCGCGAGGTGATGACGATGACTCCGGCGATGCAGACGAGCACGGCGGCGGTGCCGGCGAGGGCGCCGAAGAGAAACGCGCGGGGTTTTTTCTGCAGTTCGGCATTCGTCACTGTGGTGGGAGCAGCCACGGGCGAGACGAAGGGGCTGCTGGAGGCGGCCGTGCTGAAGCTGCCGCTGCCGACGGGAATGGTGTGGGCCCGGAGCTGCTTGGCAAACAGGTCGGCGGTTGGGCGATCTTCGGGATCTTTGGCGAGCGCCCGGCTGATGACTTTGCCGAGGCTCTCGGACAAATCGGGCCGCTGCTCACAAATATTGGGCGGGGGCGATTCGAGGTGTGCCTTGAGGAGTTGCTCGCGGTCCGCGGCCTTGAAGGGCGGGCGGCCGGTGAGCAGATAGACCATGACGCAACCGAGCGAATAGACATCGGACTTGGGCGTGGCGGCCTCGCGTCGGATCACTTCGGGGGCCATGTAGGCGGGGGTTCCGACTGAGCCGCCGGGCATTTTGAAAGCGTCGGCGGGATCATCGATGCGCGCCAGGCCGAAATCGGTAATCTTGCACCGGCCGGAGCGGGTCAGCATGAGGTTCTGGGGTTTGATGTCGCGGTGCACGACGCCGAGCTGAGCGGCATGAGCGATCGCTTCTGCGGCCTCGGCCCCGAGCTGACAGGCGCGATGCATGTCGAGGGCCCCGACGCCTTTGATGAGCGAGCCCAGATCGCCGCCTTCAATCAGTTCCATGGCGATGTAGTGGTATCCGCCGGCCTCGCCGACTTCGTAGATCTGGACGATGTTGGGATGTTCGAGTGTTGCGGCGGAGCGGGCTTCGCGGACGAACTGTTCGACGCGGTAGGTATTGCCGTTCTTTTTCGGGCGCATGCATTTGAGGGCGACCTGGCGTTTGAGCTTGGTGTCTTCCGCGCGCACGACCTTTCCCATGGAACCCTTGCCGAGGAGTGCCAGCAGGCGGAACTTGCCGAGCATGATGGGCTTGGAAGCGTTGTTCAGGCTCTCATCACTGGAGACCGAAAGCGATCCGTCGTCAGAAGCGTTCGTGGACATGAGAGTCTTTGCAACACTCCGTTGTTACAGTTGAGCCCGTGGACCGACTAACAACCACCGGGCCGGCATCCGTGATACTGCGGGGACGGGAAAAGCATAACGACTTTGGCGGCGGCACTCCATAGGCAAGCGCAAAGCATTTACAAATGTTGTCGGCCGGAGTGTCGCGGTTCTTTCAGGGGACCTGGAGGGGAGCCGGGGGGAGGCCGTGCGGATGGAGGGTCAGGAGATCCCCTTTATGAGTTTGGAGGGTGAGAAGGTCACCGTCGGGAGCGGGGAGGGGCTCGGGCGAGCCGTTGCGGAAGAGGGCGATGGGGCCGTTCCATGGTTTGTGGAGGGGGCAGGGGCCGCCGAGCTGGGAGCGGATCTGGACGAACTCGATTTTGCCGTGATTGATGGAGGAGGAGACGAGGAAGCCGCCGCGTTCGAGGAAGGTGAACTGGGCATCCCATGATTTGGGCCAGGCGGGGAAGAGGCGGATGCTCCAGGGGCCGGCGGGCGATGCGGGGAGGCTCTGGCAGAGTGCGGATTGGAGTGCGTCGGCGGCGTTTCCGAGGCGCTGGGCGCTGGTGGTCTGGGGGCCTTCGCGCAGATCCATGCGGTTCTCGAGGACGGATACTTCCGGTGTGAAGGACTGGTCAGGCAGCAGGCGTTTCACCTCGTCGGCGCGTCCGAGCCTGGCGGCGGCGAGGGGCATTTTCGACAGGACGCCGACGCCGCGGAAACGGCGGTGGGGCTGCGTTGCGGCGGGGTCGGTGGTTGGAGTCGCCCGGTTGATGGCGGACTGATCCGGATTGCGTTTCGAGCAGGCATCAAAGGTCGCGTTGCCGATCTCGCGCATCGGGGTTGGCGCATCGAGGTTGCACAGGTCGAAGAACCATTCGGGCATCGTGTTTCCGTCGGGCAGGCCGAGAACGGGGTGGCGAAAACCCTCGCTTGTCACGGCTTTGATCCAGACGGGAGTGGTGCGTTTGGATTTCACGTGCGGATTGTCCGAGCGCGGGAGCGGTGCGAGGTGCTGGAGAATCTCCTGCCAGGCGGCGCGATCATCCGCGTCCAGGTTCAGGATTTGCGAGGCGCGAATGGCGGTCGGAAAAATTCCCATCATGCCGGAGATTTCCTCGCCGGTGTCGGTGCCGTCCCAGAGGGATTCGTTGTCGTTGACGTGGTGGATGTGGTAGAGGCCGTCGGATTCTCTGATGAGGTTTGGAAAATGGCGGTACATCTCCGCGGCGTCGCGGATGACGGGATAGGCGGACTGGCGGAGCCATTGTTCATCGCCGGTGTATTGGTAGCGAGTCCAGTATTCGTAGGCGATTTTCGCCCCGCGCGCAAAGGTGTGGGTCACGGGGCCGAAAGGTGAATCGCTTCGGATGTTGACGACGTATTTGTTTTCCTCCCACTGGCCGGTACCGATGAAATTCCAGCGGCTGGAGTGGCCCATGCGCACCGTGGCGTAATCCATGAAGCGCAGCGAGCGCTCTGACCAGGGCTTGCGCATGAGATAGAGATCGCGCATTTCGGCGGCGATGTCGTCGGGCAGCGGCGCGAGGCCATTGAACGCTCCGGTCTCCGGAATGAAAGCTCCCGCACCCCCCCACTGCTCCCGTGCTGCTTCTTCGAGCGATGGAAGTTGCTCGCGGTACATGTTGAACATGCAGTCGTAGAGATCGGCGTGGTTCGTCGCCAGGAGGGCCGAGTTGTAGAGGCAGCTCTGGTTGGCGCCCCAGAACTGCGTTCCCCATTTGCGCGTGTCCCCGCCGGTGGTCCAGAGCATTCCGTTGAACTTTGTCGGATATTTGCCGCGCGAGGTGCAGGCCATGAGGTAGAGGTAGTAGTTGAAATTTGTCTCGAGGCGGTCTGCGACGCCGTCGGCACTGTGCAGATGGAGCGTTGATTTGTTCCAGAAATCGGCCCACCAATGGTCGTTGGAGGCAAGCAGGGCATCGAACGAATGGGCCTTCGCGGTATCGAGTTCGGTCAGCGCCCGCATGATGAGATTTTCACGCCGATCCATTGTGGCCGCACTCGAGACCAGCACGACAAATGTCCCATTCGCCGGCGCGGTGACGAGGCGGATCTCCTGATCTCCGGTTCGCTCCACATTGGCTGCGCGGCCGGCCATCTCTGCCGCCACCGCCGATCCGCAGTAATAATCCGCCTCCTCGAACCGCTGCGTCAGCAGGATGCGGCCGTCGTCCCCCCCCACCGCGGAAGTCGCCGTGTGGGCGAAGCGTTTCACAACGGGGGGCCGCAACATGCGCAGACTCAGGGTGATCGGCTGCGGCATCTCGCGGTTGTCGGTGACTTCGAGCGCGATCAGATCGTGATCGTTGGTTGCGATCGCGCAAACGGACACGCCGCTCCCGTTGGTTGTTGCCAGGCCGTTCTTCACTGAGAGATGCTGCCGAAATGCCGGCCCCGCAAAAACGTCGCCGCCCACATCGAGGTCGACAAACGCGCACCCGCCGCAGTAATCGGTGTGCTTCTCGGGAAAGCTGGTCGTGTCGCGATCGACGGCGAACACATCGACCCGATTCACCTGCATGTGCACCGCGGAGGGGGTCGTCCAGACGAGCGTGCCCATCCGCCCGTTCCCGATCGGCAGGCCCGATTCGCTGCGGTCGACCGGCCGGGTGTAATCGAGATCAGCCCGCGCGACGAGCGCCGGGCGATCCACGCTCAGGATTGCCTCGCCCGGACTGGCCGGCTTGTGTTGCGTGCAACCGGCCATCACCACGAGCGCCCCGCCGGCCGCCGCCAGGATTGTGGGTTTCATGGTTCCTCGCTTACCGGCGTTTGGCAAGAATTGACCAGTTTTCTGCTAAACGCCCGCCCGGTGGATCAATTGCCGGCGGCGGCATGTCCCAAAATCGCCGCGGCGGGATGGGCGCCGTCGGTCTCCCGGCGGTCAAGAAAGACGCCGAGCCATGCCCCCCGCGCAATCTTTCCTGGTTTACCCAACCCACATGCCCGCCATCCACGCCTGCGAATTCCCCGTCCCATATGACCAAATACAGAACCCTTTCACGACTTTCACTTTCCCTCAAACCTTTCCGGTGTATAGTTCCATACCGCATCTCGACAGAAGTCGCGGATAGGAGATTTGTACGCCATGCCGCTATCTACGAAAGCCACCACCCTCGTCCTTACCGCACTTCCGCTCCTCGCGCTCAGCGACCCGCGCGCCTATGCCACCAACATCACGCTCAACACGGGTGTCGTGAACCTCACCAAGCCCAGCTACGGCACCATTACCATCAACGGCGGGACCGTCACCGTCGCCACTTCTGCCACGTCCACGCCGTCGCTCACCTTCGGCGGCTCCACCGACAACTGGACCGGCACCCTCGACCTCCTCACCAACAAAATGATCGTCGAACCGACCTCCTCCAACGCCACGCTCCTCGCCAACCTGCAGAATCAGGCCAAGTTCGGCGCTTCGCACTCCACCGGCATCCTCTCCTCCACCCGCCCTGCGAACATGGGTGTTGCCGTCATGGACAATGCCGTCCTCGGCCTCTCCACCTTCGGCGGCCTTTCCGTCGACGCCAACTCCCTCCTCCTCTCCCCCGAACTCCTCGGAGACGCCAACGCCGACGGCCACGTCGACCTCACCGATCTGAGCACCGTCCTCAATAATTTCGGAACCAGCACCCCCGCCTGGACCTCCGGTAATTTCGATTTCTCTTCGACCATCGACCTCACCGATCTATCGGACGTTCTGAATAATTTCGGACTGTCCAACACCAATTCGGCGGTGATGACCAGCTTCACAATGGCCACCCCGGCCCCCGAACCCGCCAGTCTTTCCCTTCTGCTTTTTTCCACAGCGATGTTTCAATTGTGCCGACGGAGAAAGGTATAATCGGCTTACCTCTCCATGAGCCGCACTGAATAAGCGACTTCGCTTTCGTCATTCAACGAAAGCCCTGATCGAAGGAAGACCCAGATGAAGTTCGCTCGCTCCGCAGCGCTGGTGGTGCTTACTGCGGCCGTCTCGTCGGCCTCGGCGCTCACGATCGTTCCCACGTTTGATTCGAGCGTCACCAGCCGCGGCGACGCCGCCGATGTCGAAGGCGCCGTCAATTACGCGATCACCCAGTTTCAAAACGAATTCTCCGACAACATCACGCTCAACATCACGATCAAGGCGGGAAATGTCCAACTCGGCCAAAGCAATTTCCCCCTCACCACCAAGGGAGGCTATTTTCACTACTCCGACATCAAAACGCTTCTCACGCAGGACTCCAAGAGCGCGAATGACGCCACCGCCATCGCCAACCTCCCCACTGTCGATCCCACCGGCCACCAGAACTTCTGGCTCACCTACGCCCAGGCGCTGGCATTGGGCCAAGGCGCAAATCTCGGGGTGAGCAACAGCACCATGGTTGGCACCTTCACCTTCAACTCCAGCGTCAGCTATACCTACGATCCGCAGAACCGGAACGTCGGCGGGGAATTCGACTTCATCGGCGTCACCGAGCACGAATTCTCCGAAATCATGGGTCGCGCTGCCGCCCTCGGCGAATCCCTCAACAGCGCCCCCGGATACTACCCCTACGATCTCTTCCGCTTCACCTCCGCCGGGACTCACAGCGTCAATCAAACCGACTCCAACGTCTACTTCTCCATCAACAACGGCAACACCAACCTCCACAACTACAACAACCCCTCCAACGGCGGAGACCTCCAGGACTGGGACTCCAGCGTCCACGACACCTTCAACGCCGCCACACCCTCCGGCCAGGAAAACGACCTCACCTACTCCGACATGCAGGCCATGGATGTCATCGGATGGGATGTCGCCAATGCGGCCTCGATCACCTGGAACGGCAACCTCTCCTCCGGTCTCTGGGACACCGCCTTTACCACCAACTGGAACAACCACACCACGCACAATATCACGGATGTCTACCGCGTCGGCGACAACGTCACTTTCGATGACACCGCCTCCAACTTCAATCCCGTCATCAACGCCGCAGTCTATCCCGGCAGCGTCACTTTCAACGGCACCACCAATTACACCCTCTCGGGCAACAGCGGCATCCTGGGTCCCGCCTCGCTCACCAAGCTCGGGTCCAACACCGTCACCATCTCCAACGCCAATGCCTACTCCGGGGGAACTTCCGTCTCCGGCGGCGTTCTTCTCGTTGCCAACCCCTCTGCCCTCGGAGTCGGCGCCCTCGCCATTCACTCCGAAGGCACCACCCAACTCCAATCGAATCTCTCCTCCGCCGTCAAACTCCCCGCCGTCAACTTCGATGGAACGACTGATGCCTGGCTCGGCACGCTGGATGTCACCGATGACAAGCTCGTGATCGAACCGACCGCCAACCGCGCCGCCGTCCTCGCCGATCTACAGAACCAGGCCATCTACGGCCGCACCCATTCCGCCGGCATCACCAGCTCCACCGCTCTCCCCACGATGGCCGTCGCCGTCATCGACAATGCCCTCCTCGGCCGCGGCACCTTCGGCGGCGTTACCGTCACCGCCAATTCCATCCTCATCTCCCAGGAACTCCTCGGCGATGCCAATGTCGACGGACACGTCGACCTCACCGATCTCTCCACCGTCCTCAACAACTTCGGAAGCGCCAGCACCGCCTGGACCTCCGGCAACTTCGACGGCGCCCCCACGATCGACCTCACCGACCTCTCCGCCGTCCTCAATAACTTCGGCTCCAGCTACTCCAGCCCCTTCGAAGCCTCCACGGGCATCGTCACTCTCGGCACCTCCCAGGACCAGGTCCTTGCCGAGCAATTCCTTGCCTCCGGCACAGGCGCCGTCAGCGTCCCCGAACCCGGCTCCTGCGCGCTCCTCGCCCTCGCCGCCCCGGTCCTCCTCCGCCGCCGTCGCGGGAACGCTCTCCCACTCTGAATTTCTGATCTGTGCATCCAGCATTTCGCGCATAAAAAATCCCCATCCGAGGTAGGACAGGGATTAGCGCTGGTGCACCGAACGCCGGTGCGCGCGTTGAGGTTACCGGAATGACAGCCAATGGTGCCCAAGGGGCGCAACAGCTACCGATCGGCAAATCAGGAACTTTTTAAATGGCACAAAAGACGACCAAAGACGTGCAGACTTCACTCCGACCTAACTTACTCCCGATTTCCTGCCGGTCAAAGGAATTCCGCAAAAACTTTTGAACCGGCGGGAACGCCGCGCCTCGCATCCTAAACCCCCGAGATGCCCACAATTCCATTTCGCACCCGCGTCCGCAAAAGGAGCCAGTCGCTCTGCTGGCTCAGCGTGCGGCAACCACCCAGCCCACCAGAAACGCGAGCCTTGCGCAAACGATAAAACTAAAACTTCCTTAGCGATCCAACTACCGGCCCTGGTCCCATGGCCACTCCCCTGAATTCGACTACTGCAGCCCCAGTTCCTGCAGCTTCGCCTCCAGCAGATTCGTGCTCATCCCCAGAATGCTCGCCGCCCGCGAGAGAGTCCCATTGCACTGAATCATCGCCCGCTGAATCAGCGCCCGCTGTATCTGCCCCAGCAGCGTGTCGTACATGCGCCCGCCGAAGAACTCGTATGTATCCACGCAGCGCTCCACCGCCGTGCTGACGGCCTGCAAATTGTGTTGTGCCAAATCCTCCACGCGTCGGTGCCCGATCGTCCGCAGCACCTCGAAAAAGATCTCTTCCGAATTGGCCGACTCTTCCCTGCCGCGCACGATCTCCGCGATCGCCTCCTGCAGCGAGCGCACCTGGGACGACCACGAATACTGCGTAATCTGCGTGACCAGTCCCGCCGGCAATCTTTTCGATCCGTGCCGCCCCAGCGCTGCATCCCGCAGCACGCCGATCACGTCGAAGAACCATTCCTTCGTGCTGCACCCCCGCCGGACCTCGAGGCTCACGACGTTGATGCGTTCGTACAGGTCCCTTCGGAACTCGCCGCTCGCGCACCGCTGCGGCAGGTCGATCCACGCGCTGAGCACCAGCCGGATATCCGTTCGCTGGACCTCGCCGTGCGCCGGATCCACGTACTCCTGGTCCGTGATGAGCCGCAGGAGTTCCAACTGGACGGCCGGGTTGGCGTTCTGCACCTGGTCAACAAAAAGGGTGCCGCCGTTGGCAGTCTCAAAGAGGCTGTTTCGGGCGGCACCCGCAGCACGGTCATCGCCGTTGCGTTTCCGGACGTGTGAGAGGTACGACTCGACAATCGTGCCGTGATTCATCGCACATCGCGCGGTCACAAAAGGCCGGCCCGCGCGCGGCGAGCAGAGGTGAATCGCCTGGGCCACCAGATCTATTCCCGTGCTGTGCGGGCCCATGATCAACACGGGAACCCGACTCGATGCGACGACAATGATCTCGTCCACCAATCGCCCCACCTCTTCGATCTGCGGAACGATCTGGCCAAATGGCTTTTTGATCAACCCCATGTGGAGCCCTAAACGTTCCCGACACGCTCCTTCACGATGAAGTGGGGACCTCCTCGCTGCTTAGATCGCGTCGCTGCCTTCCTGACCGTCGCTGACACGGATCACACGCTCCAGCGGCAGTACGAAAACCTTCCCGTCTCCCACCGCGCCCGTCGTTCCGGTCCGGGCCCCCTTCAAAACCGCACTGACCGTCGGCTGGACGAACGCGTCGTTGACCGCGATGTCCAGGCGCACCTTGCGGATGAGATTCACCTGCATCGGCTGGCCACGGAAATATTCGGTGTGCCCTTTCTGTCGGCCGTATCCCTGCACATCGCTCACCGTGAGACGGAAGACTTCGACTTCGGTGAGCGCCGCCTTTACGGAATCCAGCCGGTGCGGTTGGATGATGGCCACGATCCATTTCATATTAATGCTCCTGGGGAGTTAAAGGTTGTAAGTAGTCTCAAAAAAGGGGCTGGCCACGCCGTCGTGAGCCAGCCCCGCTTTTCAATCAGAAAGTTGGCATCAGACTTTCGTCAGTTCAGACACCGACGATATCGAGGGCGTCGTCTTGAGTTCGAAGTCCGGATACCCGATTGCGCCCATCTCCGGCATATCGAGGCCGCCGAGTTCGACTTCGGGCGACACACGCAGCGGAATGATCAGATTGCTCAGCTTGAACCAGGGATACATGATCCCAAAGCCCAGCAGCATGATGCCGAAGCCTTCAGCGGCCTGCGCGGCAAACTGGCCCCAGCCGCCGCCGTAGAAGAGGCCGGTCACGCCATGGGCCGTTCCGTCGATGATGCGGGTGACGCCATTGTAGCCGGCGCCATATTCGCCGTTGGCGAAGAGGCCGACCGAGAGAATGCCCCAAAGGCCGTTGGTGCCGTGGACCGAGATCGCGCCGACGCAGTCGTCGACGCCCATCTTGTCGAAGAAGAAGACGCTGTAGACCACCAGCACGCCGGCGATCACGCCGATGGCGCAGGCGCCCAACGAACTGACAAAGGCGCAGGGTGCGGTGATCGCCACGAGACCAGCGAGCATGCCGTTACACATCATCGAGGGGTCGGGCTTCTTGAACTTGACCCACATCACGATCATCGCGGCGAGGGCGGCGGTGATGCTGGCGAGCATTGTGTTCACGACGATGAAGCTGATGCGCAGATCGGTGCCGGAGAGGGTCGAGCCGGGGTTGAACCCGAACCAGCCGAAGGCCAGGACGAAGGTTCCGCCCATGACCATGGGCAGGTCGTGGCCCGGAATGGCCTGCGCCTTTCCGTTGATGTACTTGCCAATGCGCGGACCGATGGCCAAGCCACCGGCGAGGGCGATCACGCCGCCCATCATGTGGACAACGCCGGATCCCGCGAAGTCGCAGGCCCCGTTTCCCCAGCCCCAGTTGGCGCCGAGGGCAGCCATGATGCCGCCGCCCCAGACCCAGCAGGCATTGATGCAGTAGGGAAGCGCCACGATCAGGCCGTACATGGTGAAGTTGCCCCAGGTCCAGCGTTCGGCCATGGTGCCGGTCGGAATGGTGGCCGTGGTGTCCATGAACACCATTTCAAAGAAGAAGAGGGCCATGACGCCGACATCGTTGCAGCCGTTGAGGAAGAAGCCCTTCGTGCCGAGGAACGTCCAGGCATGATGCGCGGCATCGGTGTAGGTGAGGCCGGAATTGAGCACCGCGAGGCCAGGCCCGAGCGCCGAGTACCACCCCGGACCCGCAGGACCGTTCCACCAGTTCCCCCAGCCGAACGCAAAACCGTACACATAAAACCCGAGGCAGCCCAGCGGATAGATCATCATGTTCATCGCGAACGTATGACCAGCATTCTTCGCCCGGCACAACCCGGTTTCAACCATCGCGAAACCAAGCTGCATGAACATGACCAGGAAGCCTTCGATCAGGGTCCAGACGATGTTCAGCGCATACTGGTTGTGGACGATCCGGTTGTAGAGGTCGGTCGGCGCGAGCTTCGAGGGAAGATCGGACGCTCCGGCCGCATCATCGCCGGTCTTGGTGGAGTCGAACGTTGCGGAAGGAGTCGCCCAGGCGCCGTAGAAAGTCGTGCCGGTGGGATCAGGAACCGCATGTCCGGATCCATCGGAAGTCGGGTTTCCCTTGTCATCGACCATGGTGCCGTAGAAATAACCCGGCACGGGTGTGACCGGTACGCCCGCCTGGGGCGCCGTGGCAGCGGGCGCCGATGCGGCTGCCGGCGCAGAGGCCGGCGCATCGGCGCGCGACGTCGACCAGGTCACGACCACCGTGAGCATCGCCACCACCAGGGTGGCGATCCAAGTGGCCTTCAGCCGAAGCCCCAAGCTGAACTTGGGCTTCTGCTTTCCAAGTAAAGGTATAATCCGTTTCACTACGTACCCCTTTTTCAAGTGTCCAGCGGAAATGCGCGCGACCCACCGCTTGGGTTGTTTCATAACCCTCTGCGTTTCAGCAAGGCCGGAGCGGACCGGAACGCCCGATCCGCCGCTCGATTTCGATTTGCAGCGACACCCTGCAAATGCAACCACGATGCCACACTCGCACTTCTACCGCTCCTCTGATCGGCTTTGCCTCGCTAATGCACTGAAAAACCGAGTTCTCCGGTAAGAATTTATTAAAGTCCCTCGCCCGGCAGTATCCGCCCCGCGTCGTCTTTCCTCTTCACAAGCAGCTTAAAAAATGCGCAGACAGCAACCACTTTCCCAATGTCTGCTCATAAAATAGTCGATACATGTTTACACACGTCCCACCCACTCCCCCTTTGGCGCAGCCTGCGCACCCCTCTTTCGCCTTGCACCGTTTTCCCGTTAAAATCCAATTCCGCTGCAACCACAAGGCGTACCCACGTTTACACACCCATCCCCGCCCCACAGCAAACCCACCCCCTGGCCGCCGCCTCCTCTGGTCCGAAAGTTGCCTATCTAACTCGCAACCCTGCGACTTCTTTGATCGCACCTCATCAACTCTTTCTAGGCGGAGATTTCCATGCCTGCCATCGGACGCAACACCAGAACTTCCAAACTCGAAACCCTCACCAATGAGGAGATTCAGAAGAAGTGGGATGCGCTCCTCCCCAATTTCATCCGTTACACCTCCCTTGCCGCAATCGTCTCGATCGGCGTATACCTCACCAACCACTTCGGCCACCTCTCACAGCGCGCCACCGACATCGTCGTCGTCGCCTTTGAAATTTCATCGATCTTTACCGTCTGCTTCCTCTTCCTCACACTCGCCGCCCTCTATTTTCGCTCCAACGCCTGGATCAAGAAATAGCAACATCCTTGCGGTAACGATATTCTCCACTTCATTGATTGGTGACCTCCCCCCGGGGGCACCCGACTGGATCCAACAGCGACCGTCCCCAACAAAAGGCTCCGCGTGAAAAAAAACCTCGGCCTCATCTTCAGTATCAGCCTCTGCTTCATCCTCGCCGGCGCGTTCCTCCAGAACTTCCGCTCGCAGCAACATACGCAGCAGCAACTCGCCGACATGCAAAAACGTCTCGATGAAAAGCAGCCCGCTGCTGCCCCGGCGCCCGCCGCCGCCTCTGCCACCGCACCGGCCCTCATCGTCCAGCCCGCCATCTCCCTCCCCACCGCCTACGCCCAGACCCACCAGCAGGTCCTCGACGTCATGAACGCGGGCTGGAAACTCATCAACCAGCGCAACCCCCCATCCGCGCAACACGCCGCCGACCTCTTCCAGGCCAGCATCGACAAAATCGACCCCAACTCCCCCGACCTCTACAACGGGCTCGGCCGCGCCCTGCTCATCGCCGGCAAACCGCTTGACGCCATCAGCGTTTGGAAAAAAGGCCTCAAACTCTCCCCCACCTTCGCTGAAATGCAAAGCGGCATCGGCTGGGCCTACTGGAATCTCCACGACCCGTACCACGCCAAAAAGGCCTGGGATGCGGCCGTCGCCCTCGATGCCAAGTCCGTCGACGCCTGGTCCGCCCTCGCGTGGATCGATCTGGCTCTGGGCGAACAGGAAGCCTCCAAGCGCGGCTTCCAGGCACTCCTCGCCCGGGACAAGGACAACGCCCCCTGGCTCATGGGCCTAAGCATGGCCAAGGCCGGCAACAATAACCTCGACGAAATCACCAGGTTCTTTCCGCTACCAGCCCTCTCCGCGTTCACCGCACCCGTCCCCGACCCCGCCGAATCCGCCGCCAGCACCGCCAAGAGCGAGTAATTCCGCGCCACGCCGCCCCGACGACTCAATGACTCCATCGCTTACAGCGAGCCTCCCATGACGCAAACCGCCCCCGACACCTCCCGCCGCGCCCCGCTGCTTCACCTCAGCCACCCCGACCACCACATCCCTGGCTTCGAATTCCCGGAAAACGCCTCGGAGCCGCCCTCCACAAAAATCTGCCTCCTTGGCTTCCTCATCGCCGTCGCGATCGCCCTCCTCGGCGCGCTGCTCCACTACCTTGGCAACGATGCCCCGATCCCTTCCGTCGCCTTCCCCTGGATCCTCCCCTTCGCCGCCCTGCTGGCCTCCATCGCCATCATGCCCTTCGCCGCCAAGCATTTTTGGGAGAAGAATTACCAGAACGTCTCGATCGGCCTGGGGCTCATTGTCATCAGCTACTACATTTTCGGCCTCTCTGCCCAAAGAATGATCGCGGAAACCTTCGCCGATTACATCTCCTTCATCTTCCTGCTCGGCTCGCTCTTCGTCGTCTCCGGCGGCGTGATCATCCGCATCCACCGCAAAGCCACCCCGGCCGCCAATGTCGCCCTCCTGCTCATCGGCGCGCTCCTCGCCAACGTCTTTGGCACGACCGGCGCCTCGATGCTCCTCATCCGCCCGTACCTGCGTCTCAACAAGCGCCGCCCCAAAGGCGTCCGCCCCTTCCACGTCGTCTTCTTCATATTCGCCGTCGCCAACGTCGGCGGCGCGCTCACCCCCGTCGGCGATCCCCCCCTCTTCCTGGGCTACCTCAAGGGCGTCCCATTCTGGTGGGTGGTGCAGCACTCGTGGCCGATCTGGCTCACCGCCGTGGGTTGCCTCGCCGCCGCCTTCTTCGTCCTCGACACTCTGCACGCCCGCCGCGAAAGCGCCGCCGTTGCCGCCACCGCCGAGTCCAATGAAGAATCGGCCGATCCACCCGCGTCGAGGAACGACGCCGGCCCCCAACCCTTCGAAATCGTCTCGATCTTCGGCGCCGCCAACATCGTCTTCATCGCCATGATCCTCGTCGGCGTCTTCCTCGACGCCCCCTACCGCGAAATCCTTATGGCCGCCGCCGCCTTCGGATCTCTCGCCACCACCTCCCGCCGCATCTATGGCGAAAACCACTTCAACTACGCCCCCATCAAGGAAGTCGCCCTCCTCTTCATCGGCATCTTCGCAACCATGATCCCCGCGATGAATTACCTGCACAACCACGCCAACGACCCGCTCTTCAAACGCAGCCTCAACACCCCCGGACAGTTCTACTTCGCCTCCGGCGCCCTCTCCAGCGTTCTCGACAACGCCCCCACCTACGTGACCTTCCTCGAAACCGCCCTCGGCAAAATCGCCTCCCAGCAGCCCGTCATCGACCGGGAAAAATCCCTCATCTCCACGCGCGCGCTCACCCTCACCGACAAGGACCACGTCGGCCTCACCGGCGATCAGTCCACCCACCTCAAAGAACTCCACGCCACACTGCTCCGCTACCACGGCGAAGAACTCGCCAACGGCAAACTCGACCCCTCGGAAGCCGAAATCGGCTACATCCTCGACGACTCCGGCGCCCTCACCGACGGCACTTATCCCCTCTACAAATTCCTCATCGCCGTCTCCATGGGCGCCGTCTTCTTCGGCGCCTGCACCTACATCGGCAACGGCCCGAACTTCATGGTCAAATCGATCGCCGACCACGCCGGCATCAAAACCCCCTCCTTCTTCGCCTACATTTTCTATTTCACCCTCCCCCTCCTCCTCCCGATCCTGATCCTCTGCTGGGCGATCTTCCTCCGCTGACGGTTGAACCGGCCGCTCGGCAGGCCGCGTTCCGTCTCCCTCCCAAGACAGACCACCGCAAAAACAAAGAAACCCTCGGGATCATTCCCAAGGGTCTCCGAAGCTCCGCGGGTAGGATTCGAACCTACAACCAGCCGGTTAACAGCCGGCTGCTCTACCATTGAGCTACCGCGGAATATCCATCCAGAAACGAATGGAAGGTAGCCTGACAACCCTGTATCGGATCGCCAGAGGTGGTCCATTAAGGTAGTCAATCCCCGAATCGCGGTCAAGCCAATCCCATTCTTCTGAAGCCTGAATTCCGAACTCAAACCATTCACACACCCCGCGTGACCGCCCGCCGCAATGCGATCGACGCCTCCGATTCCTTTACCGCCTGCAGAAACGCCGCCCCCATGAGGCTCATCCCTTTCGACAGGTAGCGGCTCCACGCCACTCGGGCCACCAGAATCTTGCCCTCGCCGCCGAATCCCTCGATCCCAATGGCAAACCGCTCCCCGTCCCGGAAATGCCGCCGCGAAATGAACCCGACCCCCGAGATCGAAATGTCCCGCGTCACAATCGCCACCCGCGGCTGCGACGGCTCATCCAGCAACACCGCCGCAAATGCCCGCTCGGCCCGCTTCCGCGGCGCCCCCCGCTTCTCCGCCCCCGACGGCGCCGGCCCAATTGCCAGCTCCCTCAACAAATCCGCCACCACCGCCGAACGCTCCGAAGAAAATCCCGCATAACTCCGGCTCCCCCCCGCTCCAGCTACGGCACTCATTACAAACCTCCGAAAGCTGCGCCGCGTCCACACGACACCTCCAACCTAAAATCTCCTCCGACCCCTGCCCACAATTTATCCGCGCCTTAAACCCCGTAAATGTACGAACTTCCATCCCCCAATGTGGTGACTTCTCGGCAAACGCGACGAAACGAGCACCATCCACTTATCCATCTTTTCAACCCGGCAATCACGGCAAGTCCGTCCCGCACATCCGCACGAATCGACCCCCACCGGAAGTTCTTCGCGTGGCGCGACCAATAACCGGGGTCCGTCGCGCGCTTGGCCGCAGGTGTTTTGAAGGTGGGTTGGGAGGTGAGGGGGCGGATGAAGATAAGGATGAAGATAAAGATCAAGAGTTTGGGTAAACAGTTACGTATGCGCGAGGTCCGGGGGTCCGGGCACAAACGAGCGGGAGGTCTAAGTTCTGTCAGGTAGCGCCAGCCGGTTATATCGAAGTTGATTGAGGAAAACCGGTGCGGGCGGATTACGGCGTTGCAAGAAGTTTCTCGATGTTTGCATCCAGAGAATTTGCGTCATCGGTAAGTTCCCAATGCAGTTGATGCCCGAGGGCACCGACCACTTTTCCATCTCGGCCGATGACGATGGTGGTGGGGTAACCGAGGACGCCGTAGGCGCGGCTGGCGAGAGAGCGCCCGTGGCCGGAGGGGCGTCCGGACACGAGGGCGGTGGGGAAGGGGACATCACGGCCCTGCCAGAAGCCGTTGCGGAGATAGGCGGTGCGGGCGTCTAGTTTTTCGACGGTGTCAACTTCGCCACCGGCATCGACGTGGACGGAGACGATGGCGAGGCCTTTGTCTTTGTACTTGTCGTGGAGGCGCATAAGGGTGGGCATCTGGATGACGCAGTTCCCGCACCAGTAGCCCCAGAAATCGAGGAGGATGACTTTGCCTTTGAGGGAAGGGAAGTCGATGGGACCGTTTTTCCAGGCGAGGACTCCGGGTATGGCGGGGGCGGGTTTGCCGAGGAGCGCGTGGAGTTCGGAACTGTCGAGGGTGATGGGCGGGAGGAGGAAGTCGCCGGTGCCGGGGGGGATGGTGATTCTCTGGCGGTACTTGTAGGTGATTCCGGAAGAGATGGTAAGCCAATAGTCGCCGGGGGCTACGGGGATGTTGAAGGAGGTGTCTTCGGAGAGGGAGGTGCAGATCTGATTGCCGTGGGAGGTCAGGACGATGGTGGGCCAGTAGGTTAGGCCGCCTTCCTTGAGCGCATCGCTCTCGCACTGGCCGCGGAGGAGGCGTTCGGGCTGGAGGTGAATGGTTTGTATCGCGTGGAGGAGTGAGGGGGCGGATGGGTTGATGAGGGCCATGAGGTGGCGGTCGGGGTCGCGGACGAGGAGCGGCGCTCGCCTTTCCTGGGTGAAGTCGGTGTAGGGGACGTGGAGGGTGCCGTCGGGAGCGGTGTGATGTTCTGGGCCGAAACGCCAGATGAGGGGGGATTTGAGATCAACGCGGATTGTTTTGCCCCCGTCGGGGGAGTACGCGCCGTGCATCCGGGTCATTTCATTGGCGACGATGGCGTTTGGGACGGGGTTGCCGTCGAGGCCGAGGACTTTGAAGGTGATTTCTTTGGGAGGACTGTTGGCGATTTCGGGGGTGGTGCGGACGAAGGTGGCCATGCGGATGTCTTCGGAGCCGTAGGTCTCGGTGAAGGTTGCGGGCCTTGGGGAATCCGCGTACATGGTGAAGCAGATGGTGAGGCGGTCGCCGTCGGAAGAGGGTTCGAATTTGTAAACGCCGCGGACGGTGCAGGGGGGGACGAGAAGGCTTCCTCGTCCATCTGGTGCGATGTCGAACGGGTCGGTTTTGAAGTCGAGGTTTTGTTTGTCGCCGCCTTCGCCGAGAGTAAATGTTCCGGTCCAGGGGCGGGTGATACCTCTGTAACCGGTGAGTGAGAAGGCGTTGCCGGTGATGGAGAGTTTTGCGGGGAGGATGTCGTAGAGGGGTTCCCCAGTCGCAGATTCGACGAGCCAGGTGCCGGAGAGATCGGGGGGAGACGGAGAGGCGCTGGGCGCCGTGGTGGACACGGGGACCGCGGTACGGGCGAACAGCAGTACGCAGAAGAGGAAGATCGACGACGAGAGCGGGGTTCGGGACATCATGGATGACTCCAATACCTTGGGCTCTGAGCTGGAGTGTTGCGGCATTTTCGATGCGTGGACGGGCGAGAGCAAGTGGGGAGGGAGTGTGTGTGAGAATGCGACACGGGTTGATGGTGGGGAAGCGCGGCCGCTACGGCCGCGGCTAACAAGCGGGCCCCGGAACCGCGTCGCGTTGCGACGGCGCTAAAATTTGTTGGCCGCTGATTTTCGTGGGAAATTGACCGGTGCAGGGGGTTTTCGTATCCTTACGGGTCTTTGATTTCCCGAACCGAAAGGACCTCATCATGGCGGATTCCCCTGCTCCCCTCCACGTGTTCTATGAGAACGAAGCCTCCCTCGACGGTCTCAAGGGCAAAACCGTTGCCGTTCTTGGGTATGGGTCGCAGGGGCATGCCCATGCCCAGAACCTTCGGGAGTCGGGCGTCAAAGTCATCGTCGCCAATCGCCGCGATTCCGCCAACGGCAAGCTGGCGATTTCGCATGGGTTTGAGCCGATGTCGATTCCGGAAGCCGTGAAGCAGGCGGACCTGATCATTGTGACGCTGCCGGATGAACTGCAGCCGGAGATTTACGAGAAGGAAATCAAGCCGCACCTCACCGCCGGCAAGACGTTCGGGGCGACGCACGGGTTGAGCGTGCATTTCAAGCTGATCGATCTGCCGAAGGATATTGATGTGGTGCTGATCGCGCCGAAGGGTCCGGGGCACCTGGTTCGCTCGGAGTTCGTGAAGGGCGGCGGCGTTCCGTGCCTTGTTGCGATTCATCAGGATGCGACGGGCAATGCACTCAAGACGGCGCTGGCGTGGGGCAACGGCGTCGGCGGGGCGCGTGCCGGCATCATTCAGACGACGTTCAAGGACGAGTGCGAGACGGATCTGTTCGGCGAACAGGCCGTGCTTTGCGGCGGGCTTTCCGCGCTGATCAAGGCGGGCTTTGAGACGCTGACGGAAGCGGGTTATCCGCCGGAAATGGCGTACTTCGAGTGCGTGCATGAAGTGAAGCTGATCGTCGACCTGATCTACCAGGGCGGGCTGAACTACATGCGTTATTCGATTTCGAACACGGCGGAGTACGGCGACCTGACGCGCGGCCCGCGCGTCGTGCCGCCGGCGGCGAAGGCGGAGATGAAGAAGATCCTCGGGGAAATTCAGTCCGGAGCATTCGCGAAGGAATGGATGGCGGAGCACAAGGCGGGCAAGCCGCTGTTCAACAAGCTGTACAACGCGGACAAGGATCACCCGGTGGAAGTGACCGGGCGGAAGCTGCGGAAGATGATGAAGTGGATCAACGCCAAGGAAATCTCGTAAGGGGATTTCGGGGAGCAGGCGGGGGGAGGAAGCATTTAAGGACAAGAAAGGGCGATCCTCGCGGATCGCCCTTTTCATGCGCGGGCTGATTGGCGCAGGCGGTGAGGAACGTACCCGGAATCGGTGACGGCCACTCCGCGGCCATGATGCTCGCGGAATTCACTGCATTCGACGGAAACGAAACTGCCCCTGCGGCGACGTTGGAAGGACCCCACGGGGTGGAGCATTTCGTTCAAGCAAAGAGGCCTCTCATGAAATGGAAGTTGTTGTCAGCGGCGATTGCAAGTTGTGCATTGATCACGGCCGCGTATGCGCAGGAAGACCCGATGGCTCCGGCTGAGACGCCGGCAACGCAGCCCGCGCGAAGCCGCAGCGAGATTCAGGAGGATCTCAAGGCGGCCGCCATGGAGCTTCATAACGCGATGCCCACGCACGACGAGATGATGGACCCCGCGGCCCGGGCGAAGGCGGCGCCGACCGCGATTCCGGCGCTGAAGAAGATGATCGCGGCTCTGGACGAAGCGATACCCGTGGCCTCGCCGCCGTCCCGCTCGCAGCTCATGGTGCTGAAATACCATCTGCTCGGCACGCTCTCGCTGCTGGGGGATGGGGACGCGAAGATACTCCTCGAGGCCGATGCGACTGGACATGACAAGGACAAAGCGTTGTCGGCCACGCTGGCGCTTCTCTCGGCGGACTGGATCCGGAACAACGCGGATGCCGCGGCCCAGGGAAAGATCCTCGACCGGATCGACACCATGGTGAAGGCGGACCCGTCCTCAGATATTCTGGCCTCCACAGCACTATCCATGGCGATGGGGGGCGCCGCCACTCCGGCACTCAGCGATCGCGCGAAAGATATTGCGATGAACGAATCCACGTCCCCCTTCTCGCAGCACCAGAAGCAGTCGATGACCGCTAAGGCAAGGCTCGCCGCGCTGGAGAACAAGCCGCTGGTGATTGAAGGCCACGATGTGGCCGGTCAACCCTTTTCTTCGAGCCAGTACGCCGGGAAGGTGATTCTCGTCGATTTCTGGGCGACCTGGTGCGGGCCGTGCAAAGGCGAGCTGCCGCGTCTCAAGAAGATTTACGCCGAGAATCATGACAAGGGATTCGAAATCATCGGCGTGTCGCTGGATTACGAAGCCGATGCGCTCAAAGCCTTTCTGAAGGCCGATCCCGCCATGAGCTGGGTCGAACTCTACGAGCCGGGAGAGAAGGGGAATCCGCTGGCGGTGAAATTCGGGATTGAGGCGATTCCGCGGATGCTGCTGATCGATCGCAACGGCGTCTGCCGCACGGTCGAAGCGCGGGAAAAGCTCGAAGAGATGCTGCCGAAGCTGCTCGCGGAGCCGGTCACCAGCAAGCACGCCGGCTAAACTCCGGGCAATGATGCTGCTGTAGCCGTCGCGAAGTGCGCATGGTCATAGCGCTGATTCGAGAATGATGTCGCCACGCTGCGCCTCGCGCAGCGTGGCGATTTTTCTGGTGATTCACTGCGTCTTTGCCGGGGTGGCGAAGCGACTGTGCGGTTACGGAATTGTGGGATCATGAGGGGGGCTTGGGGGGGGCACGAGGGGATCATGGGGGGGGGGATCAAGAGAAAGCCGCATCCACTCCTATTAAGGTGCGAGCGGCGGGGGAATCCGTTCTTTCATTTCAGACGCGGGTGAGAAGGATGACCGCGCCCATTCGCACAAGCAGGAAAGAACCTGATTCGCATCTCTGGAATCGAAACGGCATAAGCGATACACTGGATCGGCCAAAGGCTGAGTGGCAATTAGCAGATTTCGAAGATGCGCAGTCCGTTCAGGGAGACGCCGCTTGAGCACTCTTGGTGAAAGCTATTCGGTACAAGAAGACGCGACCAATGCGTTGAGAGGCCTGAGCCACGCGCTGTGTGCGATGCTTACGGCCATTTCGGGCGGGATCCGCCGGCCGACGGACCTGCAGAATTCGCTTGGTCTCGATTACAAAATCTGCTGGCAGGTCTGCACCATTGCCCGGTCGAACGACCCGTTGTCCGTGGCCCATCATGTGCCGGGCGCCTTCTCGATGAAGCGGCTGATCGCCGCCGCGGCGGCCAAGGGAGTTCCCAAGTCGGTTCTGGTCCGGGTGGAACAGGCGGCAGACGACTTCAATCACGTGGTTGCCAAACATGCCGACGCGCGAGCAACGTTCGACGCCATGCTATCGGCCCTCACGGGATCTGAAGCCGGCGACTCGCTTGCCTTCCAGCACCGTCGGAATGCGTACCGCGCCGAATCCCAGATCTGGGGCACGCAGTTGCATGTGATGCTGCTGCAGAACTTCGTCCACCGCTGCAGCGATGGTGTGACCGTGGATACGTGCACCGTTATTACCAAGGTGGGCCAGCGGCGTCTCCGGCCGAACGTCCCACTCGTGTGCCGGGGCCAGCGCCAGGCGAATGCTCTGGCCGCGGACAGCCATCCATTGATCGAGCCGCTGGAGCCGGAGTCGAACGAACTCTATGGCGCCCCGATTCTCAAGGATTTTTGCTCGCAGCCGCTGCCCAAGTTCAAAACATCGATACTCAATAACGGGTGGATGCACACGACCATCGATTCCGACGAAGTCGGCCGGCGAAGTGCGGTGGACTTCTCCTTCGGCACGATCACACGAAACGCACCGACGTTCTCGGACGGCGAGGGCCGGAGGATCGCCCACCACGGAACGATCGCCAAAACGCCCACCGAGACCGCCATTCTGGAGATGTTTGTCCACCAGCCGAGTTTCGGCGACGTGGAACCGAAGTTGGTGATCCACCCCTCCCAACCGGACGACGCGCTCCCGCATCTTCTCCACGAGCCCAGTCCATTCCAACTTCAGGCCAAGTTTGATTTCCTGGGGACGGCAGATTTGCTGGCCCCCTCCGCCGATATTCCGCGGTATCCGCAACAGGTTGAGCACGTCTTCCGGCTGCTGGACTGGAACCCGCAGGAGTTCGCGCTCTATCGGGTGCGCATCGCGTATCCCATTCTCCACGCCGTTGCCCACCTGTGGTTTAGTTTTGGCAATCCGTAAGCGGTTATTGGACGAGCTAAGCTATTATCGGGCAAGCCGTTGGGGCCGGATGCCTGACATTATCGGCACGTTTCACCAACATGTAATTAGCGGCCGATTTATATCAAGAATAAATCCATGAAATATCTTGGACAAACCTAAAAACAGGGGGTAGAATCCTTTCGGCGGAATGGAAGTGAAACGAGTAATCAATTAGTAGTTGTTCCTCGCGCTGCGAGGACATAGGGTCACATTGCTCGTTAAGGGTATCGAAATGGGTGCCAAAGTTTTTGCCCCTCCCCTCCTCAAACTGCGACAGTCCGCAGGCGGCTCCCCCCTCCCCTCAAATTCTCCGGTGCAAGGTCGGCGCTCCCATGGATTCACCCTGATTGAACTCCTGGTAGTGGTCACCATCATCACCATCCTGGTTGCGTTGCTCGTGCCTGCCATCTCCAAGGGGCGTGACCGGGCCAAAACCGTGAGGTGCGCGGCCAATCTGCACGTCGTGGCCACTTCGATCACCGGTTATGCAGCGGAATACAACGGCCAGATCGGCAGTTACTCGGCCATTCTCACTTGGATTACGCTGGGGACGGTGAGCGGTGGTCCGGCCTCCATGTCCCTCCAGCAGGTTTACAAGCTGAACTCCTGCCCGTCAACTAACGACCCCACGAGCTACCCCACGGGCCCGTACGGTACCTTCGCGCCCTACGCAAGCTGTTCAATTGTCAATAGACTGCCGGGCGGCCTGTGGCCGTTGTTGGCAAATGTCAGCAATCCCTCGATGACAGCTTTTGGGGCAGATTCGGCGGGGCCAGGGCCGCACGCACCGA
>Ga0335069_10002955_pt1 | contig 25914 bp, 28 predicted proteins | sample Lox_Sample_11_FD_206714 | JGI IMG/M metagenome (GOLD analysis project Ga0335069, IMG submission 206714) | Soil microbial communities from Loxahatchee National Wildlife Refuge, Florida, United States - Lox_Sample_1.1 | ecosystem: Environmental > Terrestrial > Soil > Wetlands | place: USA...
CTCGGCGCCGTCCCCGCCTGCGCCCGCAGCCAGCGCCCGCTGCACCGTGGCGAGCAGTCTCAGCTCCTCGCGCACGACGCGCGCGCCCTCGGCGTCATCTTCCAGCCCCGGTACGGCTGCGGCGGACTCCAGCTCAGCAGGCAGGCGTTGCGACGTGCTCACAGGCGAAGCGGTTTACCTGCAACCGCATCGCCCCGGACGCAAGTCCTAAAGAATGAAATGATCTCCCAGCGCGCAGACGGTCAGGTTGACCCCGCGCAGCCGCGCACACTCGCGCTCGACCTTGGCCTGAAAGCTGGGCTTGATGTGGTAAAGCAGCGTCGGAAGCTCCTTGGCCAGCCCGGCGCCGAGCTTCTTCAGGTCCTTGGCGAGCGTCTCGGGCGTGTGGTGGCCGCTGACGCGGGCGAGGCGCGACTCGTCGTTGGGGAAGCTGACCTCCATCAACAGAGCCTTGAGATCCTCGGTCTCGCGGAGCACCTCCCAGAGCCGGTCGGTCGGTCCCGTGTCGCCACTGTAGGCGAGCACGCCGTCCTCGCCGCGCACGGTGAAGCCGCACGTCTCGATCGTGTGGTGCACCGGGATCGCGCTCACCTCGTAGCCGGCGATGTTCACGGGCTTCTCCCACCCGAGCTCCAGGTAGCGCAGCGCGGGCTTGCGCACGCTGGGGATCTTCGTGAAGTCCGGCCAGAGCAGGCCGTTGAAGAAGTGCTTCTGCAGGATGCGGAGCGTCTGCTTCGTCCCGGCGACGACGAGCGGCGGCGCGCCGTTCTGGTTGCGGTTGTCGACGGTGGTCGCCAGGTCGCGCACGTGGTCGAGGTGCGCGTGACTCGCGAGGACCGCTTCGAGCGCACACTGCTTCTCGATCTCCAGGCCACTCGTGAGCGACCCGGCGTCGATCGCGACACGGTCGTCCAGCACGAACGCGCTCGTCCGGTGTCTCGGTGTCTCCCCCCCGTGGCAGCCGATGACGCGCAGGTCCACGTTGACGCTAGCCCTCGAACCTTCTCGGCATCTCGACGAACTCCATGAACTCGAGAAGCCGTGGCAAGTCCATGATGACGATCCCGCCCATCTCGTCCTCGGCCGCGATGCGCAGCCGCGCGAGACGCCCGAGCACGTCGCGCACCTGCGACTCTTCGATCCCCACCTCGCGCGCCATGTCCTGAGCCGACGCGTGCACGCGCACCCCGAGGCCCGTCTCCTCGCCGAACGCCTCGGCGTGGCGCTTGAGCGACAGGAGCACCCGCGCCTTCGGGTCGGGATTGAGCAGGATCTGGATCATCTCGTCCGCCGAATCGAGCCGGCGGGCGAGCTTCTTCACGAGGCGCAGCGCGATCTCCGCGCTGCTCGTGATCATCTGCTCGAGCGTGTGCCGGTCGATGACGAGGCACTTGGCGTCCTCGAGGACCACGGCCGTGGCCGTGCGCGGCTTGTCGTTGAGGAGCGCCATCTCGCCGACGAACTCGCCGCGCCCGAGCGCGGCGAGGGGTCGCTCCTCGTTTCCCACGGCCTTGAGGATCTGCACGACACCCGACTGGATGACGTACATCTCCTCGCCGCGCTCCCCTTCCCGAAAGAGCACGTCCCCGGCCCGGTAGTCGCGGCCGAAGCGCGAAAAGAGGGGTTCGGACATGCCCCAATCGAGTGTAGGCCCAAGGGCCCCACCGGGACAACGTGATGAGCGGACTTACGTCAGTCCATATCGAAGTCGTCGCCGCCCATGCCCATGCCGCCCATGCCGCCCATGCCCCCCATCCCTCCCATGCCGCCCATTCCACCCATACCGCCCATGCCCCCGCCCCCGCCGGGCATCGGCTTCTCCTTCTTGGGCTTCTCGGCGACGGCCGCCTCGGTGGTGAGCATCATGCCGGCGACGCTGGCCGCGTGCTCGAGCGCCATGCGGACCACCTTCGCCGGGTCGATGACGCCGCTCTTGAGCAGGTCCTCGTACTGCTCGGTGGCCGCGTTGAAGCCGAAGGCGCCCTTGCCGTTGCGCACCTTGTCGACGACGACCGAGCCCTCGGCGCCGGCGTTCTTGGCGATCTGGCGCAGGGGCTCCTCGATGGCGCGCCGCACGAGGCGCACGCCCACGGCCTGGTCGCCCTCGAGCTTGAGCCCGTCGAGCGCCGACAAAGCGCGGATCAGCGCCACGCCGCCGCCCGGGACGATGCCCTCCTCGACGGCCGCGCGGGTCGCGTGGAGCGCGTCCTCGACGCGAGCCTTCTTCTCCTTCATCTCGGTCTCGGTGTGCGCGCCGACCTTCACGACGGCCACGCCGCCGGCGAGCTTCGCGAGCCGCTCCTGCAGCTTCTCGCGGTCGTAGTCGCTCGTCGTCCGCTCGATCTCCTTGCGGACCGCGTCGACGCGGCCCTTGATCTGCTTCTTGTCGCCCGCGCCGTCGATGATGGTCGTGTTGTCCTTGTCGATGCGCACGCGCTTGGCGCGCCCGAGGTCCTTGATGGTCACGTTCTCGAGCTTGATGCCGAGGTCCTCGCTCACCACTTCCCCGCCTGTGAGGATGGCGATGTCCTTGAGCATCTCCTTGCGGCGGTCGCCGAAGCCGGGCGCCTTCACCGCCGCGACCTTGAGGAGGCCGCGGAGCTTGTTCACGACGAGCGTCGCCAGGGCCTCGCCCTCGACGTCCTCGGCGATGACGAGCAGCGGCCGTCCCTCGCGAGCGCTCGCCTCGAGCAGCGGCAGCATGTCGTGCAGGGACGAGATCTTCTTCTCGCTGATGAGGATGTACGGATCGTCGAGCTCCGCCTCCATGCGCTCCGGGTTCGTCACGAAGTACGGGCTGAGATAGCCGCGGTCGAACTGCATTCCCTCGACCACGTCGAGCTGGCTCTCGGTGCCCTTGGCCTCCTCGACGGTGATGACCCCTTCCTTGCCGACCTTCTCCATCGCGTCGGCGAGCATCTTGCCGATGGTCTCGTCGCCGTTGGCGCTGATGGTGCCGACCTGCGCGATCGTCCCCTTCTCCTTCGTCGGCGTGGAGAGCTTCTTCACCTCGCCCACGACTGCCGCCACCGCGGCGTCGATCCCGCGCTTGAGGTCCATGGGGTTCGCCCCCGCCTCGACGAGCTTGAGGCCCTCGACGAAGATCGCCTGCGCCAGCACCGTGGCGGTCGTCGTCCCGTCGCCGGCCTTGTCGCTCGTCTTGGAGGCCACCTCGCGCACCATCTGCGCGCCCATGTTCTCCATCTTGTCGGCGAGCTCGATCTCCTTGGCGACGGTCACCCCGTCCTTCGTGACGACGGGCGCGCCGAAGCTCTTCTCGATGACGACGTTGCGGCCGCGCGGCCCGAGGGTGACCTTCACGGCGTTGGCCAGGTAGTTGACCCCGTCGAGGATGGCGTGACGGGCGGAGCGGGCGAAAGCGATCTGCTTGGCGGTCATGGTCTTCTTCTCACCTCAGGACTTCAGGACATGACAGCGAGGACATCGTCCTCGTTGATGATCACGTGCTCGACGCCGTCGAGCTTCACTTCGTTGCCGGAGTATTTGCCGATGAGCACACGGTCGCCCTCCTTGACGTCGAGCTTCCGCGTCTTGCCGTTCTTGAGCACCTTGCCGCTGCCCACGGCCACGACGAGCGCCTCGAGGGGCTTCTCCTTCGCCGTGTCGGGGATGATGATGCCTCCCTTGGTCTTCTCTTCTTGCTGAAGGCGCTTCACGACGATTCGGTCACCGAGGGGGCGGATCTTCATGGCGGACGGCTCTCCTTGGGCGGTCTTCTGGCACTCGAGCGAGCCGAGCGCCAGCGCGGCGGAAAGTAAGCGTTATCGCGCCGAGGTCAAGGGGTAAGCCTTGACAAGGCTGCGCCCGCGAATAGCCTGCGCCCCCTCCCACTTGGGGGATCGTCTAACGGCAGGACAGCAGATTCTGGCTCTGCTTATCTAGGTTCGAATCCTGGTCCCCCAGCTACGAGGGGACGCTCCGACCAGAGCGCGTCCCTGATTCTTCCTTGCTCTTCGCATCAGGCCCCATCGTCTAGCGGTTAGGACACCGGCCTCTCACGTCGGTAACACGGGTTCAATTCCCGTTGGGGTCGCAACTTCCACTCTGTTTTCGCAGCCTTGCGTCGCAGTCGCAGTCGCAGTCGCTGACTCTGACCCTCTCGCTGACGCTGGCCCCGGCGTTGTCGCTGCCGCGGGCGCCGACGCTGCCGCCGACGCCCGCGCTGGCGCACGTGACGTGACGTCACGTCACTTGACGACCCTCGCCAGGATGGCTCGCACCTGATCGAGCTCCTCCAGCAACAGCGGCTCGACGTGCACGACGTAGCCAAGCGCCTCCGCGACATCGAGGCACGCCCCTGTTTCCCGCGCCGACCCGAGCGCCGTGCGGTACCGCGTGTTGCGCGTCCCTCCCGACGACCCACTCCCCTCCGCGAGATTGAGCGCCACACTGGCCGACGCTCTTCTCAGCTGATTCCCGAGGTCGCGGTCGTGCTTCTCGATCTGCACGAGCACCGGCCGAAGCCTGCGCATCACCGACAGCATCAACGGATAGGCCTTGAGCATCTCCGACTCCTTCGCGTTTGCCCCCGCGCCCGATTGCGCGAAGGCAACCCGCCGAAGGCGCGGAGCGCAGGTCACATCAAGGCTGCGGAGCGGCGCTGCGTGAGCGGCGCCGCGTAGCACCGCCGAGCGAAGCGAGGCGGCGCGCGAAGCGCGGCCTTGAGGTGGCCGAGCACCGCGCCACAATGGGAAAGCCGAGCGAGCGACTCACCCACTAGCGATCGGAGCAACCCGCGCAGGCGAAAGGAGAGGCGCGCGGCATCAAGGACGAGATCGCGCGCGCGCGCCGAGTACCTCGCCGAAAAGCAGTACCAGGCGGACCTTCGGCGCATCGAGCGCGGCAACCGCCAGCGCCGCAAGGAAGTTCACGGAGCGACGCGGATCTGATCGCGTGACGGAGAGCGACGACGAGGTCCGCGCCAACATCGAAACCGACCGACTTGGCTGGTATTCAGCCAATCTGGCGCAGATTGTGGCGCCGAGCGAAAGGGAGCGGTCGTGGGAAAACTCGAGGGCAAAGTGGCGGTGATTACGGGCGGCTCGAGCGGCCTTGCTCTGGCGAGCGCCAAGCTGTTCGTGCAGGAAGGGGCCCATGTGTTCATCACCGGGCGGCGGCAATCGGTGCTGGATGAAGCGGTCGCGTCGATCGGCCGTAACGTAACCGGTGTGCAAGGTGACGCCGCAAACTTGGATGACCTGGACCGGTTGTTTGAAATCGTCCGGCGCGAGAAAGGCTCCCTCGACGTGGTGTTCGCCAGCGCCGGCATGGCCGAGCCCGGGCGGTTAGGCGAGATCACCGAGGCGCACTTCGACACCGTGTTTGGGCTGAACACGCGCGGCACCGTCTTCACGGTGCAGAAGGCGCTGCCACTGTTAAACGATGGCGGCTCGATCATCATGACTGGCTCCATGGTCTCGGTGAAGGGCTTCCCGAACTGGGGCGTGTACTCGGCCAGCAAGACCGCCCTGCGCTCCTTCGCACGAACCTGGGTCAGCGAGCTAAAGTCGCGCAACATCCGAGTGAACGTGATCAGTCCCGGCCAAACCGCTACCGAGACGCACGCCCTCGACGAAGAGGCCACGCGCCGCATGGAGGCCATGATCCCCCGGGGCTACAGGGGACGCCCCGAAGAGATCGCCTCCGTTGCCCTATTCTTGGCTTGCAACGACTCCAGCTACGTTAACGGGGTCGAATTGTTCGTCGATGGCGGCCTCACGGCGGTGTGAAGTGCTCCAGCGAGCCTGCGACTCGACGACTCGCTCGACGCAGTAGATGCTGGGAAAATCTGCACCCGCTGTGCTCGTGTATTCGGATGGACGTCGGTTCCAGTCGGAGCGCATGCGCGCCTAATGCCCCGTTCTGTAACGTCGCCCCCGCCCTCGCTCGCACCGCCAAACCCGCTACCACTACCTACTCGCTCGGGTTCGCGTCCGGGACGTAGATGCGCTGGTAGCCCTGATTGGCTCCCTTGCGTCCGGGGCGGCTGGGGCGGACGGTCCTGCCAACGAGCTGCCGCGACTGCAATTCCGCCAGTGCGGCCTCAACCTCACGCTGCATCAAGCCGGTTCTTTGCTTGAGCTCCGTGAAGGTCAGGACCGCGAAGAACTCGCGCTCCAATTCCGCCAGAATGGCGATGCACGCCGCCTTCAGGTCTGGGTCGCCCATCTTCATGCGCCGAGATCCGGGATCGCGCAGGAGGTTAGCGCGTTACCTATCGTGCCCGGGGCTCGACGAGGCCGGGCAACGAAAGGCCTCGCCATCGATGGTCACGCCGACGTTCTGACCGGCGGCCTTCCTCGTGAAGTCAGGCTGTTCAAAGTGAACGTAGTTTGCTCCCCGTTCTGCCGCCTCGTTTCGCAGATCGTTCGTTGCAAACTCGATCGACTGGGGCTCCAGCTCCTCAGGCTCAACAGCAACGCCGACGACCCAATCGTGATCGAACGCCTCGGAGAACTGGAGCTGGGACCGAAAGATCGACTGGCTCCAGTCACTGGCACGCGCCGGAAATGCATGTCTGCCCTTGGGGCTCGCAGTTCTGACAGCTGGTCCCGCCCGTGCCGCAGAGGAAGTTCTGGTCTCCCTCGGCGCAGATGTTCCCGTCGCAACAGCCGCGGCACGTCGACGGTGAGCACTGGACGGTGCACGAACCGTTCACACAAGCCTGGTGTGCCGTCTGGCAGCTCGTGCACAGATAACCCCCGTGACCGCACTCGATGTCGGTGGTCCCGGGCAGGCAGACGCCTCCATCATCCTCCGTGACGCAGCACCCACCGCAATTCTGCTGCGTGCACGGCGTGCCAGGCCGGCACCCGTCCCCGTGACAGAACTCGCCGGGACCACACGTCTGACATGGCGCTCCTGACGTGCCGCATGCCGACTCGGAGTAACCCGGCATGCAGGTTCCGTTGAGGCAGCAGCCACTCGTGCATGTACGCGAGTCGCATTCGTGCACGGTGCAGACGCCGCCAGGGCCCGCGTCGTTCGGAAGACATTGCCCCGTGCCCTCGGTAGGGACGCACCGTACGCATTGCGCTCCCCCGGTGCCGCATTGCACGTCCGCCGTGCCGCTCGCGCAGTAGTTGGTGCCGAAGCAACACCCGGGGCAGTTGGATGGACCGCAGTCCACTTGCGGGTGGAAGCAGACGCCTTTGCATTCGTCGCCCGGATCGCACTTGACGCATGCTTGTCCAGATGCGCCGCACTGGTTGGGACTGATCTTCGTGATGCACGTGTCACCGTCGCAGCAACCCACGGGGCACGTCGTCGCGTTGCACGGGCCCGGCGCAGCTTCCGGTGCGGCATCGACGAAGAAGCCGGGAGTGTCGGCCCCGCCGTCCACCGGTGAATCGGACGACACGCTGGCGTCCAGATCTGCCGACGGGCCCCCGTCGGCTTTCGCAACCTCGTAGAGGTCGCTTCTTCCGCAGGAGGCTAGAGCAATCGCGAGCAACAGGGCTCTCGCGCGGTCCGCAGGTCTCACCCACCTCCAATGGCCGATTCTCGCCTGCTCTGTCTGCCTTTTGGGGGAGTCCTCCGTGCAGACGGTCGGCGAGCCGTTTTCCTGCCCACAGAGCGGTTTTCGGCGCCGACGCGCTACTCGGTGCGCGGTTTGCTCTTGCGCCTTGGGGTTAGGACGGGTGATGGCGCGCGCCTCCCGTCCACACGAAGGCGTGGATGGCGAGTAACCTTCCATCCCATGTCGGGGTGGCGAAACCTGGACGATCGCGAAGCGTGGCAGCTCCGCCGACAGCTGCTCCTCGAACTCGCTGAAGGTCACCCTCTCCGAGGCCGCCCGGCTCGCGCGGTAGCCCGCCGCGACGACTGCGATGACGTGGCCTTTCAGATCGAGGGTTCGGGCCTGTGCATCGTGCACCTCGCCTGGGCGCCAGCGCTGGACCCCCGATGGCCAACATTCGAGTTCGTCCAGAGTTTGCCCGAGGACGACGCCTGACGCCGTTTTGCATCACGGCCTTGCTGCCCGTGCTCCGATTCCGGCGCAGGGGCGCCGCCGCAATGGCCCGCCTTCTGAATCTCTTGCTCGATAGGATCGCCAGCCGAACGGGTGAACGAGCCCTACGCGCTCGCCGACACCCCTGTGGGACGGACCTCTTCGGGAAGCCCTACACGATTCGTCCCGCCTCGTCCCTCCAGCGAGCCGCTCGCGAGCAGCTCGCGCACGCGCCAAGCGAGCACGCCGTCGCCAGTCGGCGTGCGCGCAAGCACCCGCCCGATCACCAGCATCGAGCCGGTCCACGTTCCCCTGCACTCCGCGAGGATGCGCGTGTCGTAACCGTCGACGGGAAGGTGGACGATCTCGTCGCCCGATAGCTCGCGGAACCAGCTGTCAGGACGAGCGCGAAGCTCCTCCCAGCGTTGCGCGCGGGCATTCACATCGGCAACCGGAGCGCGAGTGCGCCAAGCGTCGGCGAGAGCTTCGGGCGCGTGCATGGCCACGGCGCTGTAGAAGTCTGGACGCGGCCATCCATGGTCTCGTCGCGGACGAACCGCCAGCGCCACCTCGTGAATCCGCGAGGGCTGATGCCGCAGCTTCCAGCAGGCACGAAGCGCGTTCAGTCGCTCGTTCGCGTGCGGGCCGTGCCACAGAACGACTGGACGCGAATCGTCGCGCACGCGTTTCCAGACCTCGCTGTCATCGAGGCGCGCGACTTCCTCGGGGTCGAGCGCCTCTCCGTACACGACCGTCCACCACTCGGCGCGAGAAGTCGCGCCCTCGTCGATGTCGTGGAGGGGACCCTGGTTCAACGCGTCGAGGAACGCGATCACCTCCTCCTCTCGACCGAGCCGTTTCAGCGCTGCGCTCACCGCGCCAGCCGCGGAGTCTCCGCTCGTCATGTGAACGAACGCTTCGCTGGCCACTTCCCGAGCATGCATCAACTCGAGGATGGCGCCACAGCGGCCAGTGCTGCCTCAGAAGGCCCGCTCGTGAACGAGTTGTCGGAGAGAACAAGTGCTCTCCGACAACTGGTTCACGCCCGTGCGCCGGCGGTCAGGACCCGTACACTAGAGGCATGCCTCGACGCGCGCTTCGACCTTCCTTCGTCGTGACTTTCGCGCTCGGCGCAGCCGGGATCGCGAGCGGCTGCAGCAGCAAAGGCTCCGGCAACCGCAACGTCTCGATCGGCGACAGCGCGATCGGCGACAGCGCGATCGGCGACAGCTCGATCGACGACAGCTCGATCGGCAACGGCGGGTGCCCCACCGAGCAGCCCGTGGGGGGCGCTCCGTGCGACCTGCCGTCGTCGATTACGTGCCCCTACCCGGAGACCACGTGCCCGTGGAATGTGGGAGACAATTTGGCGTCGTGCCAGCAGGGGAAATGGGTCGTGGGCGCCTCCCCGTGCAATCCTCCCTCCTCGTCCGGCAGCGGCAGCAGCTCGGGCTCCACCATCTACGAGGCCGGTCCCGACGTCTCTGACGCCGGCGCCGATGGCGAAGGCCAGGACGGAGGCCAAGACTGAGCGGGCCGCGAGGGGTCGAGGAATCTCTCTCAGGTGTGTGAAGGCGTGACGGTCACGCTTCTCGGGTGCGTAAAGACCGTGTAGCCGAAAACAAGTGCACGCCACGCTTCACCAGGCCTATCGGCGCAACGAGCAATCGCCGTCTCCGCGACACCCGTCGAGCCCGCCGCGAGGCCCTCCGAGACCGACAGGCATGTCGCGCCGCGTGTGCTGGTCTGGATACACCAGTGTCGTGACGTGGGTCCTTTTCGGGGGCTCCGCGCGGCACTCACCTTGCGCTACGGGCGCAGTGACATGCGCTGGGGGCAACGGCCGACGGGTTGGCGCGCCACCCGCGTCCTTCTCGGATGCGGCGTGGCGCTGCTGCTCCACACAAATCAAGGATGCGCCCCTTTCTGCTGGGTCAGCTACCACAGCAAGGTTCCGCTCCCCGCCGATAGTGCCTCGCTCGATTGCACCGTAGCGTTTCAAGGCCCCAGCGGGAACGCGACCTTCGACTGTCCTTCTCCAGTCACACACCCTGTGTTGCCGGGGGCGCCCAATTGCACCGCCCCAGCCGGATTGAAGACCTCTTCCTCTTACTATGTGTACGTCAAACGGGGGAACGTCACGGGCGATGACCCGCAAGGCTACTTCATCAACATCAACCCCTCCGATGGCAACGACAACGACGCGACGAACTTGAAGAACTGGCTCGGCGGAAACGACTTCTCGGTGACGGTGAGCTGCGGTGGGTCACAGGTCGCGCAGTTGAAGGATCAATCGTTTGGGCAGACCTGCGCGGAAGGCAGCTGACATCGGGGGCCTACGCGAGCGTCTCGCGTAGGATCACCATGGGGTCGACGGCATGTGGGTCGCGTCGTCCGCGAACAGGTGGGCGGTCAAAAACCGCGACGCGGGCTAGCCGCTCCTCCTCTGCGGCTATGTTGAGGGTGTGGGCGAGGGAATGTACCGGGTGCCGGCGAGGCCAAGCCTCTTTCATCAGCAATCCCTGGCACGCCTGGGGGTCGAGCACGTCGTCGATGAGGCAGCGATGCGCGCGCTGAACGCCCGGGCCGGAGCGCTGGACATCACGCTCCCCGCTTCGTTCGTCGAATGGTACGGCATGCGCGACGGGCTCCAGCTCCTCAGGCTCAACAGCAACGCCGACGACCCCATCGGGATCGAACGCCTCGGAGAACCGTTCGAGTGGCGCTGGGACCGAAAGATCGACTGGCTCCAGGAAGGCCTGCTCCTGTTCATGTTCGAGAACCAGGCCGTCTGCGTTTGGGCGCTTCGGCTCGATGCCGGCGATGACCCGCCCGTGGTGGTGGCTCGTGATCCCGACTTGGAGTGGCGCCCATGCGCGGAGCGGTTCTCGACGTTCGTGTCATGCCAGGTCTGGGACCACACGGAAATATGGGACCAAGCAGGCGCACGCATCCTCCTCCAGGCCCAAGCTGTACCGCTGAAAGACGCCGACCTGGCGTTCCTGCGAGAGCACCTCGGGGAGGCTCCGACGACGCACGGCTGGCCCGGGGACAACCAGTACCGCTTCGAGCGCGGCGACCACCGCGTGCTGGTTTGGGACGGCGAGGACCAGGCTGACTGGTGGATCACCGCGACGAACGAGGCCAGCCTCTCGGAAGTCGCAGCGAAGCTGTGGCAGTGCAGCGACCTCCGAACATCGCTTTGGAGCAACGACGACCGAGGGGACGCGGTCCTCGAGCGCCTCCGGTCGGAGGTCAGGGCGTAGCCCCGCGAGTCACCTGACCCGCACTAGGTCTCCATCGTCGAAGCCGACCGTTACAGCGCGTGCATATGCCAAAAAGCTCCCGGCACCCTCCGGCGACAAGGATGGCAACGTGCGCGACGTGAAATCGCGCACGTAGGGCGGCTCGACTCTCGAACAGGGCGGCACGCGGCGTGTACCTGGCTGGGGCATGCGGCTTCATCACGTTGCTGCGTACGGTGCCCTCGCCGCCGCGCTCGGTGTGGCGTGCGGCGGGCGCACCACTGACGTGGGCTCCCCCAACGAGCCGGTGCAGGGGGAAGGTGGCCCTCCGCGCAACTCTGCCCCTGAGGCAAGCGCCACGGACGACGCTGGCTCCTACGGGTGTCTTGAGTGCGCAGCGCTGGAGGCGAGCGTGACAGTCGACGCCGGTACTCCAATGCCGATCCCTCCGGCGGCGGATTGCCCGTCCGACGTCGCCTCGATCGTCGTCGCCCTGGGCGACGGGGGCACGTGCACTGTGCCGCGAGAGGCAGACGTCGAAAGGAGCGGATGCCAGGTGGCCCTGCCAGGCTTTGGCGGTGGATGCCCATTGTCCGACTATGTGATCGTCTGCGGAGATGGCGCGAGGTGCCCGCTGCATTGGGATCCTCGTTGCACATCCGAGAGCCGAGCGTTGGGGGCGAGCTTTGCTGCCCATGCGATCCCGGCAGCAGCTCCGAGGCGGGTCCCTCGGGGGCCGGCGCCGCCTTCGCGGCGCGGGTACAACCGCCCGCCGACGAGAGTTGTGAAGCGTGCTGCTCCGGGAACGGCAACTGCCCGTTCTCTTGCGCGTGTCCGCCGCAGCAGGTCTCGTCGGGGGGTGGGGGTGGATCGGTGCAGGAACCCTGCTGGAACGGGATGTTCTTCACCCAATGTCCGCCTGGGAGTAGTCCTCCCTAGCCCTTCGGTGACGCGCGCCGACGCGGGAACTGGATGACCTCGGCGCCCCGGTCGTCGTCGCCGAGGGTCGCCCGAATCCAGATTCCGGAGTCCTGAGACGTCCTGAATTGTCTCGGGGCTCAGCTCTACGTGCCGCGTCACTTGCTCCCGGTGGCTCCGCAGCGGTGGACCGCAATACCCATCTGGTAGTGCCGCTTGCTCTCGCGCTGCGCCTGTCGTCCACTCGGCGCGTGGCAGGCTTCGAGGCGGAACGCGCGCTCCTGATGCAGCTAGGCAAGCGCGTTGAGAAGGGCGGCGGCTGGTGGCCTGGGCGCAAGGACTTCCGTACGCGCGAGAACCACGAACTGGTCGATCAGATGACTCAAGACCGGCTCGTGCAAGTGGCTCACGGCTACTACACGTGGACCCTGCTCGGGCTCAGGCTCGTGAAGGACGATGCGTTCCTGGGAGCAGAGCTGCGCCGCATGTGGGCCGTTGCCGAGGCAATGACCAAGCGGCTGGACGCGAAGCAGGGCGAGGCTGTGACGGTCTACGACCTTGCAAAGCAACTCGGCTGGCAGGAGCCAAACGACGTACGTCGCGCGGCATACATGCTGGCCATCAGCCAGCCCGGCGCCATCCACATTGCCAGGCAAATTCAGGGTAGCAACGCCATTCCCATGGTCCCAGAGGCCATCGCCCCCGATGAGGGGCTGTGGAAGCTGAGCGAGGATCTCATCATGAACGGACCACCGCAGCGTCCAGCGCCTCCTACCCCGCCGGAACCTGAGCCAGCAATGGAACCCGAAGGGATCTTCTTCGACCCCACCTCTAGGCGGGTGTTCGTCGTGCACGGGCATGACGAGGCAGCCATGCTCGCGGTCGCGAGGTTGCTTGAGAAGTTGGACCTCGAGCCGATCATCCTGCACGAGCAACCGAGTAAGGGCCGTACGGTCATCGAGAAGTTCGTGGACCACGCCGAGACGGCGGCATTCGCGGTTGCGCTGCTGACACCTGACGACGAGGGGCGCGTCAAGGCGAAGGCTCCAAAGTCGCGGGCGCTGAGCGACCGTGCGCGACAAAACGTCATATTTGAGGCGGGCTACTTCATCGGACGACTCGGCCGCCAAAACGTTGTCCTGCTCTACAAGCCGGGCGTGGAGCTCCCGTCCGACGTCCAGGGCGTCATCTATATCGAGATGGACACCGCCGGCGCGTGGCGCCTGGAGCTGTTGGCGGAGATCGAAGCAGCTGGCATCAGCGTCGACGCGAACCGGTTGACGGGGGGCGATGCTCGGGCACCTCGCGTAGCGGCGCGCGCACGCGCAGGCGAAGCTCGCGGCCGAGCCGTGGCGCGCCGCGTTTCGCCTGGTTCTCAGCGCGCGCGCCCCAAGCGTCGCAAGTAGCTCCCGCACGTTGAGAATCAACGAGCCTCGGCGGTTGACCCCGGCTGCCGCACGGACGTAGCAAGGGAACGATGCGAGTGTTCCTGAGCTGGTCGAAGCCGCGCAGCAAGGCCATTGCCTCCGCTCTCCACGAGTGGCTCCCGCTGGTGCTCCAGGACGTGGAGCCGTGGATGTCCTCCAAGGACATTGATGCGGGGCGCCGTTGGAGCGAGGAGATCGCCACGAACCTAGCTGCCTGCAACTTTGGCATCCTCTGCGTCACGCCCGAAAACCTCGACGAGCCGTGGCTGCATTTCGAAGGCGGAGCGCTCGCCAAACACATGGCGAGCACGACGCCGTCCGCGGAGAAGGTGGACAGCAAGGTGGTGCCGTACCTCTACAACCTCGAGCCGGAGCACCTTGGCACCAGGCCGCTCGCAGGCCTGCAAGGCAAGCGCGCCAACAAGGACGACACGTACGAGATGCTCACCTCCATCAACAAGAGCAAGGAGAAGCCGCTGCCGGAGGCCAGGCTGCGCACGGGTTTCGACAAGTTCTGGCCCGAGCTGGAGGCCAAACTACGTCCCGAGGCGCTCGGCGCAGGAGGAGCGCCTACACCGCCACGCCCGAACGCGGACGAGCTGCTCGCGGAGCTCGTCGTGATAGTCCGCGATCAGGCGGCGAGCATCGATGTTGTGCGGGAGCAGATTGCCCAGGTGCGCGCTGCGGTGGAGCCAAGAAACTTTGGGCTCTTGGGAACAGGAGTGGCAACGCCGGGGGAGAAGCCCGCACTCGCGAGCCTGTTCCAGGACGCGGACTTGGACGGGTTTGAGAAGTACCTCGCCCGCCGGCAGCTGAAGGGCATCGCACGGGATGTGGTCAAACGGATCAACGAGGCGGAGGGAGCGGAAGTGCTGCCGAGGCTGCGTGAGGAGTACTTGCGAGCGAAGCAGGAGGAGGGGCAGCAGGACGGCGAGAAGGAGCCGCCGCCCAAGAAGCCGCGGAAGTAGTTGGCCGCGCTGCCGCTCACGGCGGCCGCGGCGGGAACACGATGGCCACGACGTGCTCGCGGGGGCTTAGTCATGGGTTGTTCGGAACCGTGCAAACGCCCTGCAGGCAGACCGGCGCCCAGGACTTCATCGATGACTCGGACCAAGTGGAGCAATTGCAATTGTCATTGAGCAAGGGCAGCACCGGCGCGATGGTCTGCTCGTAGCGCGCCTGACCCTTCACATTGATGGCCGCGTTTCCCGGGCCGCCGCAGTTGCAGACGCCGGGACACCACAACCCAGCTCCAATGGATATGCAGTCAGAGTCCTTGGTGCACGTGCGGTCGTAGGTCCAGATGTCGACGTTCACGCAGCCAGAGCCGGCGTCGGAACTGGTAGCTATGGCATTGATGCCCGTGCATGGACAGCAGTAGTCCACTCCAAAACCTCGGGTCGTCCCCAAGAAGCCACATGCCAGCGACTTCTCCGGTTCTGCGGAGCAGTACAGCTCGTACTGCCCCCACACCCCGCACGGCGTCACGCCGTCGGCGTTGTGCATGACCTGGCACGTGGCGCTCGACTGAGCCAGCGCGGGGATGGTGCACGTCCCACCATCGGCGACAGCACCGTCCTCGACGATGGAGGCCGCGTCCACCGTGGCGGTCGCGTCGAGGTCGGCGCCCGCCTCCTCGGGCATCGCGCTCGCGTCCGACATGGTGTCGACCGATCCTCCGACGTTACTCTGACTTCCGCACGCGAGAGCGAGAGCAGCCGCGGGCACGAGCAGCGCTACCCATAGCGGGGGAGTCCACATGCACGAGCTGCGGTCCACGTCGCGTGCCGCTGCTTCGGACGCACGCGCGCGTGCAGTGTCACGCCTCAAGTCACATTCCAGCTCACGGCACGTTGCGTGGACCTGTTCACGGCATGCGGCTTCGTTCCGTTGCTGTGTGCGGTGCCCTCGCAGCGGTCCTCTCTGCGTGCGGAGGCCGCACCGTCGTGTCCAGCAGCGGCACTTTGGACGACGCCAGCACCGGCCCCGACGCGAGCGCGACAGGCGATGCGGGCGCGACATTTGATGCAACCGCGTCACTCGATGCGGGGTCGGCCGATGGAAGCGAGGGGGCCTCATGCAGAATCCCGGCGAGCGCGCGATCGAGCAATCCAGACGGGCCTGGCGGGTGCACTCCAAACCCCGCCATCGAGTGTGACGGGTGCCCGCAGTGGTGCGATTCGTCCGAGTACCTCCTAGCCTGCTACGCGGGGACGGTGTGGGGAGGCCCCCCAAGTCCCAACAGCTCACTGGGGTGCGCGCCAACGGCAGGAGTCGCGGCGGGTGGTGGTGCCTATTATTGCTGCCCGTGCGAGGGCGCTGACGTTGCTGAACCCGACGCAGCGCCGAATTGCGACGGAGGGGCAGCGCCCTACTCGATCGACGCGGGCCGTTGCGTCTCAGTCAATCTGTCGTCGTACGACCGCTCGTGCGCTTCCGACTCGGAATGCACGGCCATCTCGGTCGGCACGGTCTGCAACGGCGGTTGCCGGGGCGCCTGCCCGAACGCTGCCATCAACGTCCGTGACCGAGCGTGCTACGAGCAGACGATCCCGCAGCCGCCGGGCGGGGACATGTTCTGCGAGTGCGGCAACATTGCCGCCCCCGACGCTCGCTGCATCAACGGGATCTGTACCTTCTGCCAGCAACCTTGGGACTGCCAGTACTCAGAGTGGACGGCGGCGACGGAGGGACTGGACGCACAGGCGTTGGCGGAAGCCGGCCCTGGGGACGCGCCGTCGAGGTGATCGCAACTCTTCTTCGAAGTCCAGCCGCTGTAGCGAGCACGCCGATGCTCAAGAGAGCAGGTGCGGCGAGGCCGAACGCGTCCTTTTCCTCTTGGAAAGACCGCACAGCACACGCGCATCCGTTGCCGCTCGGGTCTCCGGTCTGCGAGCCACCCGGTGGATAGATCGAGCAGAAGCCGTCTTCGTCGTCGGGCGTGAGGTCGACGGCCTCGGGGTGGTAGTAAGCGAACATGACGGCCGTGCTGTCGGGAGAGTGCGCGAGCCCGAAGAAGTGCCCGGTCTCGTGCGTGAGAATCGCTTGCAGGTCGTACGCGCCGGCCGGAGGAGGCTCCTCGGCGACGATCCGGTTCTGGGCCGTGTTGATCTCGGTGTAGGCGGCGAAGATTCGACCGTCGTCTTTGCCGAACGTCACGGTCGTGAGCCCGAGGGCGTTCGCCGGGTCGTCGTTTGGCCACCCGGAGTCGTCGAAGACGACGTAGTCGTTCGCGGCGGCGTCGCACGAGTCGCTCGACATGCAGCCGCTGCTCTGGGGGACCTGCGCGATGGGACCGTCGTCGTACGCCTGGATGCTCGGGCTCTGTCCCGCGCACAGGACCTGATTCCACGTGGCCAGCGCGAGGTCCTCCACGCGCGTGGCGTCGGCGAGCGAGATCTGCGAGCTGGCCGCGGCAATCAAGCCGACCGGCACCCGCGAGACGTGCCACGCGAGCGGCGTCCCCTCGGTCAAGCACCCGTAGACCGTAGGGTCGTAGCCGTTGGGGATCTTGGACGTCGTCGTCCGGCAGAACGCGTGCACGGGCGGAGTCGCGACGACGACCGCCAGGCAGAGTCCGGCGGCAGAAATCAGTGACGAAGAACGCATGGCATCGAAGCGCGTGCGCCCTTCGTGCCGGTAGCACCGCCTCACCGCACATTCATGCGCACGGCACGTGGCGTGTAGCGGCCAGCGTATGAGGCTTCGTCTCGTTGCTGGGTACGGTGCCCTTGCCGCCGCGCTCGGTGTGGCGTGCGGCGGGCGCACCACTGACGTGGGCTCCCCCGTTGAGCCGGTGCAGCGAGAAGGCGGTGCTCCGCAAAGTTCGGCCGCTGCTCTTGCCGACGGCGGTTCCTTTGACAGCACAACCGCGCCATCGTCGAGCAGTGCGTTTGAAGGCGGCGGAGGACTGCCCTTGACCGATGCTGATCTGGCTCACTGCGAAGTCTGCTGCTCCCCAAACGCCATGTGCAACTGCTGGGCATGGTGCCCGCCTCCGAGTGAACCCTTCGACGCCGGTGACCAGTGGAACGCCATGCAAGTTGAGACCTGCCAAGGAGGATGCGCGTGCTTCGGAACCGAAGCGGCCTGCAAGGCCGAAGGCTGCCCGTGGAACGGGACCTCCTGCTACAACGGCTCGACCCCGCTCCCGAGTGGCCCGCTGGATGCGGGGTTCCAATGGGACGGATGGGGTTCTCTCTGGCCGTCCGCGCCAGGTGAGCCCTGCAACGGAGGATGCGATTGCTTCGGAAACAACGAAGCCGCCTGCAAGGCGGCTGGGTGCCCGTGGAGCGGAGCGTCTTGCTACATGCCCTAGGAAATACGCCCGGGAACAGCACGCACGACCGCGAAGACAAGCTCATCGAGCCGCATCACGACGTGCGGCGTGCGGGTTCGGCATTCTAACGGCGCCATGACACAAGATGCCGGCGTAGCTCGCCTCGTGCGACGGGCGCGCGGCCAGCCCCGAGAGCCGGGAAGGCAAATGCTGCTGCGCATTCCCCGCGGATGCGACGCGCGACGGGAAAGGAACGGACGATGGCCCCGTCCCGCCGAGACGGGAGGGCAAGGGGCGGTTTGAATCTCCCGTGCCGGCGAGTCGGCACGGGACATCATCGCGTGGACATTCCGTCCCCGGCGAGCGGGCACGGGAAATGGGGACGTACATCCTCCCGTCCCTCGAGGGCGGACGGGACGGGATCACGCGAAAATGCCGTGCCGCCGACGCGGCAGGGCGAAGGGTCGAACCAACATCCCAACCCCGCGAAGGGACTCGGGAGCCGACAGCCCGCGCAGGCCCTTGGAGAGCGTCTCGTGCGTCCTGGGCTTCTAAGGAAACGGGCAGCCCTTGAGTAGAGGGGGCGCGATCGCCCCCTCGGGCGCGCCCCATCCCGGAGGACCCATCATGACCGTGAGCATGCACAAGACGCTGGCCGCACTGCGACTCCCCACCCAGGTTCCGGCGCTCCTCAGCGTCGCCGAGGCGATCGTCCTCGCCATGAGCATCAGCCCCTCCTTCCCCGGTAGACCACGCTGCGCCGGTTCCGTCCTGATCAGCGCGCGAGATCCCGGCGCTGCTGCCGGCGTCGCGCCTAACCCCGGCCCGAACTGCGCGCGGCGCCGCCTTCCTGCGCGGGCCCTTCAGCGGCGCCTCCGTCAAAGGTGCGTCCGCCGCAAGCCACACCGAGCGCAGCGGCGAGGGCACCGTACCCAGCAACGTGACGAAGCCGCATGCCCTCCCGGGGTACACGCCGCGTGCCACCCTCCGTTCACGTGCCGCGACCTGGAAGTAAAGAACCTGAAGATGAGCGACAGTCAGGCCGCGCTCCCACGCCGGCGAGAACGTGATGGCGGCCCAGTCGCCCGAGAGGTTCTCGTAGCGTGTTGACCACTCCACAGCGCACGAAGCTCGCGAGCTAGCTCCCCTGCCCTGCCGTCCGTGAGCTTCTCCAGGCGCTTGGCGATGGCGGAGGCGGCGACGGACGGATGCACCAAGACGCGGCCATAATGGCACGGGATGAGTCGTTGGCCCTTCTGCACGCTGCTCCTGCTCGCGGCGGCATCGGGTTGCTCCTCGTCGGCGCGGGGCGAGGGCGCGGCTGACGCGAGCATCGACGAGAGCGGCGGCTTCTGCCTGACGTGCCCGAGCGATGTGGCGATCGACGCGCCTCCCCTCGTCCTCGTACGCGACGAGATCGATCAGACGTGCAGCGACCCCGACATGTGCCACGGGTCGAGCGCGGGGAACATGGGCCTCACGCCGGGGCATGAGTTCGAAGCTATGATCAACGTCGTTTCCTCTGAAAACCCGCCGATGCTGCGGGTGAAGCCGGGCGATCCGGAGCAGAGCTACGTGTACCTGAAGGTGGCCTGCGAAGGCGGGATCTTCGATAGGTGCATGCCCCTCAGCAGTGGCTTCGACCCGCGCGTGAAGCAGATGTTCCACGACTGGATCGAAGCGGGCGCGCCGACGCAGTAAGTCCGCCCGGCACGCGTCGAGGGCTCCTGGTGCGTCTACGGCGACTGACGAGCGACCCGACGATGACGAGAACCGATCCGACGACACCGAGCCGGTGATGGTCCGCTCGAAGCGGCTCGTCATCGACTTCACGACGCCGTCGGCAAACGTGATGAGGACGTTGATTCGCTTGGGCAGGTCGAGGACCGCCAAGCTTCTGTGTGCAGTGTTCGTTGTTTTCGTTGCCAAGGAGTGCGTCGGATCGTTGTCTTTGTCGAAAGAAACTGCGGTTTCGAAGAGAAGCCAAGCGTCGGAAAGTCGGAAACGAGAAGCGCTCGACTGGAATCTCGCAGCGGCCGACTGGAATCCTGCGTCGGTCGTCTCGACGCCGATGTTTTTCAGTCCGCCGCCTATCGTTTCGAGTCCGACGCCGACGTTGTCGTGTCGGCCGCCGATGTTTTTCAGTCGGACGCCGACGTGTTTCAGTCCGACGCCGACGTCGGCCGACTGGAATCTTGTGTCGGTCGTCTCGACGCCGATGGTTTTCGGTCCGCCGCCAGTCGTTTCCAGTCCGCCGCCGATGTTTGCATATCGGCCGTCGATGTTTTTCAGTCGGACGCCGACATCGGCCGATTGAAACTCTGCGTCGGCCGTCTCGACGCCGACGTTTTTCAGTCCGACGCCGATGTCGTCCACTCGGACGCCGTTCTCGGCGGATTGAAACCGTGCGGCGGCGGACTCGACGCTTCTCTTTTTCAGTCCGCCGCCTGCGTTCTCCAGTCCGACGCCGACGGTTTCCAGTCGGACGCCGTCGTCGGCGGACTGAAATCTAGAGTCGGCGGAGCGACCGACATCGGCGGCGGGTCCGACGACATCGGATTCCAGTCGGCCGATGCTCTTTTTCAGTCCGCCGGCCTCGCCGCCCTTCCTACCCATTTAACTGCGCGACGGACGACTTTTCCCCTCATTATTTTCGATGCCATGTCCTTTTCTTCCGACCGCCAGCGCTGCTGCCCCGCGATCGACCCGTGCGTTGGCCCGGACAGCGTCGCTGTGGACACTGCCATTCTGTCCGGCAACGTGCCTCCGTGCTGGGAGGGCTTCGCGAACCCTAAGGGGTCGGGAGCAGCGGCGCTCTCAGAACCGCGCGCCCACCTGCACGTGGAACGTGAGGGCGCTGTACCGGCCGTTGCTGGCGGAGCCGCCGAAGGTCTCGGGGAGGCTCGTGAGAAATAGGCCGTTGGCGTCGGCCCCGACGTACCAGTGCGGATCGAGCGAGACGAGGCCCGTGATGCCGGGCTGGATGTAAAGCGTGTCGTAACTCACGCTTTGGCTGCTGGGTAAGAGCACCCCAACTCCGCCTGAGCCCGCGGGACCCCCACCCCCAGGCTCCGGGAGCTCGTTCACGCGCTCGGTGAAGTCGCCGATACCGAGGAGCGGTCGGATCGTGACTGCCGACAGCGTGAAACCATATCCGACGTCGACGCCCAGAAGGTCGGAGTTCACGCTCAGGTAGTACGGGCTGCCGCTCGAGGCGCCCGCGTAGTAGATGCCCGCGACGCCCGCGTAGATGCCGTGAAAGACGATGCCTGCGCGCCCACCGAGGCCGAAGCCGATCGGGTTGGGCGCCCCAGCTGGGTCTCCTGCCATGAGCGGCGCGCTGCCGTTGCCGGTCGGCGTCGTGCCCCCGCCGGTGATGACGGCGACCTCGACGTCGACCGGTCCGAGAGCGCGGGCGTCCCGGGAGAGAGAGAGAGCCAGGGCCGCGGCCGCACCTGCGGCGAGGAAGAAAGGCGTCCGCGCAAGCCTCATCCCGGACCTTCGCGTGCAAAGGACATGCGCTCGGGACTCTTCGAGGTGTTCTGTTCCGCTGTCGACTTGGCCCTGGCATCGCTGTCGCGGGCTGCGTCAACTCGTGTTCCTAACGCTTCGATGAGGCCCGCCGCAGCTCGAACGTCCACGACGGCCTCTCCCCGGCCAGGCCGAAGCGCATCAGCGACGGGTTGGCCGCCACGAGCTCGAACCAGGGCGCCGTCATCTCGCGTATCTCCTCGACGTCGAAGGCGTAGGCGCGCAGCGTCGCCGGCGTCTGGTGCACCTTGAGGAGCCAGACGCCCCCCGGTCGCAGCCAGCGAGCGACCTGCTCGAGGTAGCGACTGCGACGGGAGAGCGGCGTGCAGCCGAAGCAGCCGCGGTCGATGCAGATGTCGAAGACGGCGTGCACCGCGCTCTGCGTCGCATCGTCCACGAGCCACGTCACGGGCGCTCCAGGATCGACGGCCTGCGCCCGACGGATCGCCGTCTCGGAGAAATCGGTGGCCACGACCGTGTGGCCCTGCAGGGCCGCGGCGCGCGCGACGTGACCGGCACCGGTCCCCGCGTCGAGGACGCGCGACGGGGCCGGCGCATGCTGCTGCAGCGCCGCGACGATGTCCGGATCGACAGGGCCATCGTCGGAGGAAGCGGGCAGCCGTTCGTGCTCCACGTTCCACTCGGCGCGCGAGGGCAGGCGCGGCCCCGCAGCGGACGCGCGCTCGAGGAGCAGCTCGGCGTACCGGACCACGTCGGCGAAGGCCGCCCCCACGCCGCGCCGCGGGACACGCTCGACCGGCGCCTCGGCGACCTCGTGACCGGTGCCCGGATGGGCGACGAAGAACCCCGCTTCGCGCAGCGACTGCAGATTGCGCGCGACCGTGGGCGCGTCGAGCATCCCCGTGTTCATCGAGGGCACGAGCAAGACTGGCGCGCGCGTCGTGGTGGCGACCGCACTGACGAGCTCCGAGCAATCGCCCGCGGCCATGCGCGAGAGCGTGGTCGCGGTGCACGGGCAGACGACGACGACGTCGGCCCAGCCGGCCAGCTCCACGTGCGGCGCCGGCCGAGAGGGCGAGCCCTCCCACAGGCCGCCGTCCACGCGGCGATGCGTCATCGCCTCGAGGGCCCGCCGCGAGACGAACCGCCGCGCCGCTCGCGTCATCGCCACGCGCACCTCGTGGCCGGCTCGCAGGAGCAGCTGGACGAGGTGCGGCGCGTGCGCCGACCCGACCGCTCCGGTGACCGCGAGGAGCACGCGCCCCGTGACGCGCGCCGCGCGAGCCTCCGGCGCCGCGTCACCCGCGTCGCCGGCGTGCACGAGCGCGCCCACGCGCACGAGGAGCGCCACGGCTTGATCGATCGCTTGCCTCTGAGAGAGGTCGGCTCCCGCGGCGGTCACGATCTCCGAAACGAGGCGCTGTTCGTCGATGGGCTCGCGCGCCCGCTCGAGCACCGCGAGAACGAGCTCCGCGCTGTCACCCTCGAGGGCGCAGCCGTCGCTCGGCCCCGGCCCGAAGAGCCACACGTTCCCGCCCCCGGTGAGGACCCGAGGATTCGGAGCGCACACGAGACGTCGTCGTTGCTGCGTCACTTGGGAATCCTAACTGTCTCGCGGTCCGCACGGGACCGCCGTGGCTCATCAGCCGTCTAGCCCGGGCCCCCCTCCCGATTGGGCCCCGGCACCTGGGAGGGTGGGCGGTGACGATCTGGGTGTGCACACGGGCGAGAGTCGCACCGCCGCGGTGTAGGTGGGGAATCGCCGCTGAAAAGGCCGGCGGCCATGCTGGTCACTGTTGAAAGCGGCTCTTGCACTCGTGATGGCGATTCTTCGGCGGCGCTGGAACGCGTTCGCGCACTTACGTCCGAAGCGTGCGTGGAACGGGGAATGCTTCGTCTGAAACGAGAGGTCACCGCCCAGCCCGATGCGCGTAAGAGTTCCGCCCCCGCCTCCCGACAACGCACCGCACGCGAAGGAGGACACCCAGCCCTTCGATCTCCGTCGTGTGAAGCCTCCCTCGATCGCGCCGGCCGCGCCGGTCGCCCCGGTGGCGCCGATCGCGCCGAGCGCCGCGACGCAGTCCGCCGCACCGCACCTGCCGCCCCGCCGGACGAACATCGTCGTGGGAGCGCTGCCTTCGGTCATGGTCGACGACGCGGCCAATGACACGACGTCGTCGCCGCTCGCCACGACGCGGCGTCAGTGGTTGTAGCGTCGTCTCAGAACTTCACGCCCACTTGAGCGTGAGACGTTTGAGAATCGACTGCGGTCACGCGTCCTGGCCCTCTCGAAGAGCAGTTTCGGAGAAGCCGGTCCGCCGAGCGCCCGTTAGGGTCCACGGCATGGGAATCATGAGCAATGCCTTGGCGCCGAGCCCGGCCCTGAGCGTGGCCCGCTCGAGGGGAATGGTCATCGGCTTCTGGGCCGTCACCGCGCTCTTCTGCCTGCAGATGAGCTTCACCGCCTACGCGCAGCTGCGACTGCCGCAGGTGGCGGACGCGTTCACCCACCTCGGCTTCCCCGCGTACTTCCGGGTGGAGCTCTCGTGGGCAAAGCTCGCCGGCGTGGTGATGCTGCTCGCGCCCGTACCGGCGCGACTCAAGGAGTGGGCCTACGCAGGCTTCGCCATCAACCTCGCATCGGCGCTGATCGCGCACTTCTCGGTGGGCGATGGCCCGGAGAACTGGAGCTACGCCGCGGGCAGTGGCGTGCTCTGGGGGCTCTCTACTTCTTCTGGCGTCGCCTGCAGGCCTTGCCCGGCGCGCGTATGACCCCACGCTGAAGGAGTGACCGACATGTGCTTCGTCCGTCCGGCACCGCGGCCGGAGCTGCAGCGCAAGTTCCACATCCAGCACAGTCAGGGCCCCCGCCCCTCTGCGGACGGCGTGATCTATTGCGACGGCGGCACCGACGACCAGTTCCGGGCGGGAGTCGACCTTCAGCTCAGTCACTGGATCCCCAACGAGACGCCGGAGCGATTCAAGGCGGACACGTCCACCGAGATCTGCCTGAACTTCGTCGCGAGCGACGATCGGCGTTTCGACCTGGTCTTGAACAACCACGCCGACGTGGACGGCGTGCTCGCCGTGTTCACGCTCGTCGCAGGAGCATGGGCCCTGCCGCACCGACGGACACTGATCCAGGCGGCCGAGATGGGCGACTTCTGGGCCTGGGGAGAACGTCCCGCGCAGGCGCTGTTTCAGTCGCTGACGCTCCTGATTCGAAAGCTCCAAGCGGACAAGACCGACCCCAACGCGCTCTACCTCCGGTGCTTCGACCACGTCTTCGCCGTCCTCGCCGGCGAATCGGCCTTCCACACGGAACCGGGCCTGACCTCGCTGAGCGATTCGGTGCAGCTCGTCGAGCGCGGAGACATCGCGCGCAGGGTCCTCGGCAAGCACTTCGCGCAGTACGTGATCCCGCGACGGCTCACGGGCGGCGGAGGCAGCGACCTGTCACGCGCCTTGCGGGTGCCCGGCTTCAACGCTCCGCTCTCGTCCGAGTGCCTCCTCTGGCCTCAGGCGCGGGCACGCTTCGATCGCGAGCAGGTGCACCTCGTCTCGGTCGAAGCCGCGGCCGGCTGGTACCACGACTTGTGGTACCCGGGTTACGTGTGGGCCGACACGCCGCGATCGTGGCGCCCCGCCGGCCTCCGCGCGCAGGGAGACAGCAACACGCACCTCTTCGACCATCCGGCCCTCGCGGACGCGGTCGGCGCGCTGGCCGGGCTCGAGCGAGCCTCCGGGCAATGGACGCTCGCTCGCCAGCTGACCCCCTTCAGCAGCCTCGAAGGACGGGGCTTCCCGGTCGTTCTGTCGTTCCTGGCGGGTGACGCGCCCGCAGCGAGCTCGCTCGAGCCGGAGCTCGTCGCCCAGCACCTGGCCGAGGCCTATACTGACGCCCTGTGAGCGTCGCTCTCGAGCAGCAGAACCGCCGCCTGCTCCGCGCCCGCGACGCGATGGACCGCACCTACGCCGAGCCGCTCGACGTGCCGGCGCTCGCGCGGATCGCCCGCGTCTCCGAGGCGCACTTCATCCGCACCTTCCGCGCGACGTTCGGCGAGACGCCGCACCGCTACCTGCAACGCCGCCGCGTCGAGCGCTCGATGTACCTGCTGCGCGAGACCGATCGCAGCGTGACCGAGATCTGCATGCACGTCGGCTTCACCAGCCTGGGCACCTTCAGCCGGACGTTCCGCGACATCGTCGGCGTCTCGCCGATGGCCTACCGTCGCGGCACCGAGCCCGTGCGCGCCGCCGTGCCGACCTGTTTCACGATGGCCTGGATGCGGCCGAGCAGTTTCGGAGAAGACGACGCCGCCGAGTGACTTTAGAGTCCGCGGCATGAAGAACTTCAACGCGATCACGCACGCACACATCTGGGTCCTCGATCACCAGAAGGCGCTCGACTTCTACGTCGACAAGCTCGGGATGGAGGTCAAGGCCGACTACACCCAGGGCGGCTTCCGATGGTTGACCGTCGGTGTCCCTGGTGAGGCGCTCCCCGAGATCGTGCTCACGGTCCCCGGCCCGCCCGTGATGGATGAGAAGACCGCAGCTCAGGTCCGCGACCTCATCACC
>Ga0335069_10002959_pt1 | contig 25894 bp, 31 predicted proteins | sample Lox_Sample_11_FD_206714 | JGI IMG/M metagenome (GOLD analysis project Ga0335069, IMG submission 206714) | Soil microbial communities from Loxahatchee National Wildlife Refuge, Florida, United States - Lox_Sample_1.1 | ecosystem: Environmental > Terrestrial > Soil > Wetlands | place: USA...
AGTACAACCACTGATCGGCGAACGAGCTGATCAAATTATTTTTCTGGACATTTCTCTTGTTAGACGTCTCTACAACCACTTACACCGCGTCTTTTTCAGCGAGCGACACGAGGAGCTTAGCTTTTGGGATGACTTAAAGTTCATCTACCAGATAATTCGGCGCACTTTTGCACATGGACCCAAGATGAGAGAATTTGTCAAAGAGAACGCTTCTAAGGTAAAAATCTTTCACACCTACAAAGAGATTGATGAGTATCTATCTCAACTCAAAGGATAATAGTGAAACTATTTACTCAACATCCCTTCCAAGAAAGCTATGTCCGAAGGCAAAAAACTGGCATACTTAGTGAGTTCTGAAAGCCACCCAACTCGGTCATGGTATGTAATAACTAAAAGAAAACCGCCACGAATCAAGTTCATGGCGGCCATCATCGACATTCTCTGGGGAGGTGTGGTTGCAGCAGTGACCGCATCAGCCGGATATGTTTTGCTCAGACTATTTGGTTGAACCGCCTCGTCCGAGGTAGGCGATGAGCGCGAGTGCTGCGAAGATGGTAAACGCCATCCAGGGGAGTGTAACGAATCCGAATTCAAAGACCGTGCGGACAGCGCAATCGCCACTTGCGTCGCAGGGGATGAGACTGCCTGAGGGAAGTATTTGGAGGAGATGTTGGTAGAGTGCTATTGCGCCGCCGATGATGGAAAGGGTCAGCAGATAGTCGGCGACATCCGAGAGATGCTTGCCTTTTAGAATCGCGATAAAGCTGATGACGGGTATTGGATACATGAAGACCCGCTGGTACCAGCAGAGGAGGCACGGATTGAGGTTGTCAGCATACTGCAACCAGAGCGTCCCCAAGACCGAGAGTGTCGAGAGGATAAATAGTGCCAAGAGCCCATAATGTCGTCCGATGCGGAACATCTTTCCGCGACTGGGAGCATGGAAGAGTGCCAAGACTTTGATGATGAGTGCGACATCGAGTATCACCGTGCCGAGCGCAAGGAGCATGATGATCGTTTGCATAGATGTATTAGAGCGTGGTGCTTGTCGAGGCGGTCGATGAAGCGAGAGCAGCATTGAGAGCATGCTCGAAATCTTGTTCACTTGTCGGATTGGGGATTTGTATCAAGTTGATGAAGAAGGTCGGTGTGTGGTCGATCTTTGCTGCATTGCCGGAATCGATGTCGCTCTGGACACGTGCTTTCACGGCGGCTGAATTGATGTCGGCGTCGAACTGTGTCACGTTCAGTCCGAGTGACTGTGCATACCCATTGAAGTATTTTGAAACGACATCCGTGGACGAGAGCCCTGCGTTGGTGCTCCATTCACTCTGTTTGGTGTACAGCAGATCGTGCATCGGCCAGTATTGTCCTTGTAGGTTGGCTGCTTCTGCAGCTTGTGCACTGATCATGGCGAAGGGGTGGATCTGATAGAGCGGGAAGTTCCGGAAGACGAAGTCTACTTGGGTGCCATAGGTCTTGTAGAGTTGCTCGATGTACGGCTCGTACGCCCCACAGGCCGGGCATTCGAAGTCGCCATATTCGATAAAGGTGACCTTTGCAGTAGCATTACCGCGCCCGTGATCGCTTGCGGTTATCGGACTTGTTTGTGTTGCGGTGAATGAAGGGGCGCTCACGTTTGTCTTACCGCTACCAGAGGCAAGAGCAGCGACGACAGTAATAACGACGATGAGGCCTAAGAATCCCGCCGCCATCCATAATTGCATCTGCTGTTCGCGTGACATGTATCCATATAGTAGTCTACCCGAGTGAAAATCACAACGTACAGGAATAAACTACAGAGATCTAAATTACAGAGATCTGACCTCTGTAATATATGTGGATAACTACAGAGATCAGATCTCTGTAATTTCTGGGGATAACTTCTGCCGCGTATCGGAACGTCATCTATGATGCGCGGATATGGGGTCGATATGTCGTAATCTCAGCCCGTCTCTTTTTATCATGATCGTGGTTGCGGTAATGCTCACGAGCATTCCCAAGACCGCCGATGCGGCCTACCACTTCTCCAATTTCAAAGGCGTACCGCCCATCCACATCTACACAACGAGCAAAACTCCACAGGGTATGACACCTACGCAGATCAAAACCATGTACGGATTACCGGCAACTGGTGGCAAGGGGACGATCATCATCGTCGGTGCGTATAATGATACTTCTATCGAGTCCGATCTCGCTGCGTTCGATACTGCATTCGGGCTTCCTGCATGCACGACAGTCAATAGTTGTTTTACCAAACATCTGATGAGTGCGAAGGAGGGAAGCAATAGCGGTTGGACGCTCGAGACCTCGCTCGATGTCGAATGGGCGCATGCGATAGCACCGGGAGCGAAGATCGTGCTTGTCGAAGCGACGACCCAGAGCGGTGCGAATCTACTCAAAGCAGTCGACTATGCGGCGTCGCTTCCGGACGCAGTTGCTATCTCGATGAGTTGGGGTGGGGGTGAATTTCCCGAAGAAATATCACTCGATTCGCACTTCGTCTCCAAGTCTGGCGCAACGTTCTTCGCCTCCTCGGGAGACAATGGTACAGGTGCGAGCTGGCCGGCGAGCTCACCGAATGTCATCGGCGTCGGTGGGACATCGATAGCACTCAAGAATAACGGGACTTTGAGCAAAGAAAGTGCATGGAGCGGCTCCGGCGGCGGCGTCTCGTCATACGAGAAAGAACCTGCGTTTCAATCGAATTATTCGATTCCTAAAGCAGGAGGAATGCGCGCTATCCCCGATGTATCGTATGATGCTGATCCTGCATCGGGATTTCCTATTTATCACGCAGGAGTGTGGCGGACGGTCGGCGGCACTTCGGCCGGTGCGCCACAGTGGGCGGCGATACGATCACTCGGAGGATCGTTCACCGCAAGCGACCTGTATCGCGACAAATCAAGTTCCGGTAACGGTACATATTTCCGGGACATTACCAGCGGCAACAACGGTGATTGCGGCTACCTTTGCATCGCCCGCGCACATTACGATTATGTGACGGGTCTTGGCTCGCCGCTTACGGATAATTTTTGAGACTGAAATTAGTGCGAGCAGGCACACGCATGTGTGTGCCTGCTCGCACCTTATATCTACCCCCGATGGATCGACATATAGATATCTTCAAGCGCTTTGACTGCATCACCTGCCGCGATGTTGTTTTGATGATACAGACCATCGGTACAATCGCCTGCCGCCCAGATAAGGCGGTGTGAAGTACGCTGTGTCTTGGGATCCACGATGATTTGGTTGAACGGTGTGAGCGCGACCGCGGAGCCGAGCCATTCGGTGTTGGGCAAGAGTCCGATCTCGACGAATACTCCGGTGACGGGCAAGAGTGTTTCTTCGCTACTGACCGTATCTTTGTATCGCAAACCCGTCACAAATTTTTCACCGACGACTTCCGTCGCCTGTGCGTTCTCTATGATGCGGAAGTTCTGATGCTTTTGGGCTGCAGCGACAGTCACTTCGTCGGCGCGCAGAGTATCGGAGCGATTCAATAAGGTCACGCTCTTACAATATGCGAGAAGCTGCAACACGGTCTCGAGTGCCGCATTCCCACCGCCGATGACCGCGACGTCTTGTCCGTCGAAGAGTGGACCATCGCACGTTGCACAGTAGGTGAGACCCTTCTGATCAAAGGTATCGGCTCCCGGTACGTCGAGCTTCCGGCGCTTCGAGCCACTTGCAACGAGAAGCGTCTTGGCTTCGTATTTCTCGCCCGTATCAGTTGTTATCTCGATGTGATCATCAAAAGTGGCGAGTGAAGTCGCGAATATTGGCGAGACGACGGTGACAATATCTGCCGCATACGTCTCGACATGCGCGCGGAGATTCTTCGCCAGATCTGCACCGGAGATTTTCGTAGTACCGACCCAGTTTTGTATTTCGGAAGAGACAGTGCTCTGACCACCCCACTCGGCCGTTATGAAGACGGTCTTGAGACGTTTGCGCGCTGCATATACTGCCGCGGCCGCACCGGCCGGGCCACCTCCTACGATAGCGAGATCAAACATGAAAATAGTATACGCTGTTATTTGCGGCGGAGAAAAGAGGGCAGTCCGCCCCACCCATCATCGTCGTCAATCTTTTCACCAGTGGGAGACTCCGGTGGAATGTCACGCCGCGTGTCTTTAACCGCAATGGTGACGCGCTCCTTGTCCTTGTCTGATTTCTCAGCGACACTCGTCACGTCGATCTTCTTTATCTCGGCGCGCTCGCTTCGTTCGGCTCGAACAGTCGCCGGAGGCACATCTTGGTCCTTCTTCGCTGCCATTCGCTGTGCCCCTATAAAGACACTTGCGGTATTGGATACGGGATTCGATCGTGGTGCACCTTCGGGGAATCCTGTTGCGACGACGGTGACGCGTATCTGACCCTTCTTGAGACTTTCGTCGGTGACCGCACCGAAAATAACCTTCGCATCCGGATCGATCGCCTCGGTGATGACATTGGCTGCATCCTGGATCTCGAGCATGCCGAGATCATCACCTCCAGCGACCGAGAAGAGGACACCCTTCGCGCCATGGATGGAGACATCGAGGAGCGGGGAATTGATTGCCGCGCGCGCGGCGTTCTCGGCGCGCTTTTCGCCGATGGCGAGTCCGATACCCATCAGCGCGGATCCTGCGTTTTGCATGATGGTGCGGACGTCGGCGAAGTCGACGTTGATGATACCGGTCGTTGTAATGAGATCAGAGATTCCCTCGACCGCTTGCTTCAAGATGTCATCACACATCGCGAAGGCGTTCTTGACGCCCGTGTCGCGGCTCACGATCGCAAGGAGCTTGTCATTGGGAATCATGATGAGTGCGTCGACTGCCTTACGCAATTCTGAAAGACCAGTCTCGGCAAGTCGTGCGCGTTGTGCACCTTCGAAAACGAACGGCCGCGTGACGACTCCGACCGTGAGTGCGCCGAGCTCTCGCGCGATCTTGGCGACGACGGGTGCCGCACCGGTGCCGGTGCCGCCACCCATGCCGCAGGTAACGAAGACCATGTCGGATCCCTTGATAGCGTCTTGGATTTCTTCTCGCGTTTCCTCTGCTGCTTGCTTGCCCATGTCGGGGTTCATGCCAGTGCCGAGACCGCGTGTCAACGTCTTGCCGATATGGATCTTTTTGCTCGCTTTAGATTTGTGGAGATCCTGTGCATCCGTGTTGACCGCTATGAATTCGACACCTTGTACGTGTGTGTCGACCATGTGGTTGATGGTATTGCCGCCGGAGCCGCCGACACCAACGACTCGGATCCGAGCGAACGATTCGACGTCGGGTTTTACCTGCTTTGTCATGGCGAACATGATAGCAGATTTTTGTGAAATCAAACTTGACACAGGATGCAAGAGATATTCTTGTGATACCTCACCAAACCAGCCACTTATGCGTTCGGTTTATGGTAGGAGCGAGCGAACGATTCGCTTGAGTGAGTCTCCCGCGTGCCTGAGTACTTCGATGAACGACAATCCATTGTCAGATGTGTGTTCGGCATATGCCCATCGACACAATCCATACGCAACGGCCCACGTCGCATCGACCGATGAAGTGCGCGTCATGAAGCCGACACTTCCGGTTTGCGACGGGAGTTTGAGAACGGCGCGCGCAATGAGGTTGGCATTGACGATGCCGCTGCCGCCGCCCGTGATGACGATACCCGCGGGCAAGAGACGCTGACGTCCGATGGAGCGCAGGTGTGCATCGATGAGTGCGAACATTTCTTTGATACGCGCAGTCACTACCGTTTCCATTTTTTTCGGCGGAATGTCACTGCCAGTAACACCACCACGCTTCAGACTTTCTGCCTCCGAGAGTGGTATCTGGAAGGAGAGTGCTATTGAGTTGGTGATATCGGAAGAGCCGACGGGGAAAACTTTTACCGACACGGGAATGTCATTGTCGAAGACGATAATAGAGAGGGTTTCTGCCCCGATATTGGCCAAGAGGACGCCCGCCGTCTTTTGACTTTTGGTGAGTGTGACGAAGCTTGCTGCAAGGGGAGATGCCATCACGTCTTCTACTTCGATATCGGCTTTTTCGACGGCGTTGATGAGGTCGTCATAATGCTGCGCGAGCATCGTGATAAGGAGTGTGTCGACCGAGAGTTTGGTACCTTGTAGTCCCGCAGGACTACCCAACACTTTCTCACCATCGAGGCGATACTCGAGTGGGATGACGTGGATGACCGTGCGGTTGCCGAGCTTGGCTGAGGCGCGCTTCTCGCTCTCACTGCGAATCTTCGAGAGTATCGCGTCGGTGACGATGCCGCCACTCGGTGTGAGCGATATATCAGCAGTCGAGCGTATTTCATCAAGCGAAACGCCGCCGACCGCAACGCGCGCACTCTTCACCGCGACTTTAGCAGCAGCGGATGCGCGTCCCACCGCTTCACGAATGCTACGTGTCGCTTCGCTTTGATCGATGATATACCCGTGCCGCATACCCTTACTCGATGCGGTACCGGTGCCGAGGATCTGCATCGGGATGTCAGGGCGCTCTGGTGCAGCGGCAATGACCACTTTGACGTGGTAGGTGCCGATGTCTATGCCGGTGTAGATTTTTTGCATATAACGACCCACGCGAGAGACTCGCGAGTTCAGTGGCTTCATTGTACGGCACTCGCTTGCCTTCTGCTAGAAAAATGTCGTGGATAGCAGGAAATACCACTTGCCCCCCTGCATTTCATTAACAATCAACCAAGACTAACTCCTTTGCAGTGTACCGATGATGTCGATTACGGATTCAGATGAAGGATATTGTCCAGGGGGCATGGCCTCGATGGTGATTTGAAGGGATTTGCCGCTATCATTCCAGTAAAGCTGGTAATTATCGAGATCGGGAGGGCTTACGGTATGTGAATGGTACAAGAAACCCGGGCTACCCTCATACGTGAAATTCTCTATATTTGCGTTGCTGTTGAATTTTTGGAATTGTTTTATCTCGTCCGCATAGGTTACGTTCTCGGCAGCCGTAAATTCCATGAAACGAATTGATACATATGAAGTAGAGGCGCTCGTATACGTGATGTCGTAGCCACCTTTTGTGTAAGAGGTTTTGGACTGAATGAACCCATCTGGGACGGAATTCTCTGTCGGGACAAGCAAACCACTTGGTGGTGAAGAAACCACTGTGCTCAAATCTTTGTTATGTGCGAGATTTTGTTGCTGTTGTTGTTGATAATGCGCATCAAAAACCCAAACAACAATCGGTATAAGAATGAAAAGGAACAAGAATATACCAAGAAACCACTTGCCGGCGGACCGGCTTGCAGCATGTACGGCACTTGTTGGGGCAGTTGCAACGAACCGTTTTGATTTCTGTAGACGAACGTAGAAATAAGCGGCTAGAATCAGGAGCGATAGCTCCCACGCATAAAATCCGATTCCCAAATGGTCTACATATAAACTATCCGAAACACTCTCATCGAGCAATTTTTGGTGAAAAGCAAACGAATCCAATCCCACAAAGAAGGATGCTAGCGAGAGTCCTAAGCCTATCCGATTCATTTGCGGCAATCGTGCTCGCGAAAAGAGCAGCGCAAAGCAGGCAATAATGTTTGCGTACCATGCAAAGACAAGCATGAGGATACCCAGCCAACCCAACAAGAGGATCGACCAGCCGGTGTCAACGCTCTCCTGAGGTACATCATACCCAGCGCAGTATGTAGCTAACTGCTCATCCGTGAGCGGAGTCCATTTGACGTTTGATGCTTTTATGAAATTTTGATCTCCGCAATCCAAGTGAGACCCCACGAGTTCGCATGTTAAGTTCTGTTGTTCGGCTCCGTCGCATCCAGATTCATACTTTGGATTTCCAAGAAGGCTCGGTTGATACACGACTGCAGGTAGAGCAAGAGATCCGAAATAGAGTACGAGAGCAAGGAGGAAAAGAGTCGTCGGTTTTATTTTCAAAGCGATAGACGTAATGTCAGATGACGCAACGGGTGGACTCACTGTAATCGACGAGACCTTCGATATCGAATCGGCATCCGCCGCCACAGATTGAGATTTTTTGAAGTCAAACCAAAATAACTGAATCTTATAAGCAGCAAAATAAAATCCGCAATACAGGAGAGAATGCATCGTATTAGTGATCACGGAGGTAATCGCCATGTTGTTCACTCCTGAAATAAGCAATCCAATGAGTATCTCAAATATATAAACAAGGACTGGAACGAAAAAAAATAGTGGCAGCGTGGCGACAAACGCCGTCATCCAAGATCTTGATTTGTGATGAACGACAAAGAAATAGACCAACGCAATCCCGATTGATAGGAGAGCAAAGAAGTTTCCTGAAACCGCTGCCATCATTCCTAAATTTTATATCTCCTGTCGCGCAGAAACAAGCTAAGACGGTCGGACATCTTTTATTTGAAACTCTTCATGATACGCGCCTCTTCTTTCTCCATTCTTTTACCATGGTCGAGACCTTTGAGATGGAAGCAGCCGTGTACGTACAGATATGCCAAGCGTTCTTTTGTTGGGATGTTATAAAACTTTGCCTCCCGTTCGGATTTGCGGATATTGAGAAATATCTCACCTTCATTTTTGGAGAGCGGGAAGGAGAGCACATTGGGCGCGTACGACTTTTTCCTGTATTCAATGTTCATGCGACGTGCCAACGTATCGCCACAGATGACAAGTGAGAGTTCGTATGTGTCACCGAGAATAGTACGCGCGATATCAGCAAACGGAATCCGCGGCACGGGGCCGCGGATCGTTGTCTTGATGTCGATGATGGATTGTTCCATCGAAAGGAGTTAGCGAGCGATCGGAGTCGATTCGCCAAACCGTGCCGGAGCGGGGGCTGTCTGTTCTCGATTGAAGCTACCACGTTTCGGGGCTTCGATGATCTTGCCCTCCTTCACGTTCTGGCGGTATTCTTCGCGACGTTTGATGAGCTTGAGTGCGCGCTTCTTCTTGACGACCTTCGAGCCACTGCGGACGTAGTAGCGGTTGGCACGTACAATCTTCACGAGCCCCGTGCCCTGCACGCGGCGGCTGAATTTGCGAATGGTTGAGAGCGCATTTTCGCTCCCGCTCTTCTGTACTTCTGCGTTAATCATGTACTAGGAATGTAGCACGCGGGTGAAGAAGAGGCAAGAGGCTTCGCGTATCACGGTTACGCGCTAACCGTCGTCTGCCACGGCGCGATACGGTGGCGTTTGAGGTAAGTCGCGAGTTCGGGGACGGGGACGTCCTCTTGGGAGTTGGTCGCTATTTCGCGGACGATGATGGTGCCTTCCATTGCTTCTTTGTGACCCATGATAAGAATGTACGGTGTGGCGAGATCGCGTGCAGCTGCCATCTGGTCGCCGATGCGTTCGTACCAGAGACCTTGATGCACGGGGATCGATGCGCGGCGCAGGGTCTCAAGCACACCGAGCGAACGGCGCCGCGCCTCTATGCCGAGATATGCGAAGTACATCAAGGGAGCTGCCGCAACGGGACGCTTGGCGAGCTTTGTCTTGCCACGCGCTTCGATGCCGATAGATACCATAGCCGCTGAAGTTGGGGTCTGTGCGAAGCGCGAGACCAAGGGATCGTAACGGCCGCCGAATGCTATCGGCACTGAGGCACCGGTCTCGCTATCCACCGTCGAAAGGTCGAAGAGTGAATGCGCCCAGCAGTCGCGACTGCCGAGTATCTGGCCGCTTAATTCATACGGCAAGCCGAAGACCTCGAGATATTCGAGCAATTCCCAGAATCGATTTCGCTCTTCTTCGGTGAGATATTCCATTGCTTGTGGTGCGCGCGAGACGGCTGGATGTCCACGCTCGATGAGCTGTACGAGCGTACCAAGCGGATCCTCCGCTGCGCGCGGACGCAGGGTCGGGCTAATGGACTCGATATGTTTGCGAAGGTACAGGCCGACATCACGAACGAAGCGCCCACACGAGTCTGGTGCACCGATATTGTTGATAGCAAGCACACGTTCTCGTATTCCCGCCTCTTCGGCTATCGCGGCGGCGACTACGATGAGGAGCACTTCTGCGGTGGTCGACGATGCGCCGACGACGTGGAGTTCAAGGGATACATCGGGGATACTGGAATGATTTTCCATGATGCGCCATGCAAGGAGTGTCCCGTGTGCCGGACGCATCGCGGCGAGACACTTGCGCGCCGCCGATGGCAGCGTGCGCTCATCGCGCCGCGCGAACGAGATCTCGCTGTCGCGCGTGGAAGGAACTTTGATTTTTTTGTCACCTCGCGGCAGATGGGGAATCGATTCGAGAGGTAAGAACCCGTAATATTCTGCAATGTCGATAGCCGAATCGAGGAAGGCAGCGGTGTTTTGATAGCGAGTGTCTTTGAGACGTATCATATATCCCCATTATAAAAATAATGCAGTGCTCTAATAAATCTAATAACGTGCCTCCGCAGGCAGGATGCCAAGTTCATTCAAGGGATACAGACGCAATAAAACGCGTCCAACGATGTCAGCGCGCGGCAAGATCCCCCAGATACGCGAGTCGGATGAGACTTTACGATTGTCACCCATGACGAAGTATTGGTCAGTACCCAGTGTGTAGCGCGTATCGGTGATCCCGCCGTAGTTATGAGGATCGATATAGGGTTCAGGCACGGTGAATCCGTTCGGATATGCAGCGTTAATGATGGTAATGGATGGGTTGGTACCCGAAAGGACAACGGTGTCACCGGGAAGTCCGATAACACGCTTGATCAAGGCGCGGCTTCTATCGGTCGGTAGGTCGAGTACTATCACATCACCTCGTTGTGGTGCCTCGAAGTCGTAGGTGAGGCGATCAACGATGAGGTAATCCCAATTTTCGAAATTTGGTTCCATCGATGAACCCGAAACAATGTACGGTGCCGCGACGAAGAAGCGTATCGCGAAGGCAAGGACAAGTGCGACGACGATGGAGAAGAAAAATGTATGCTCTGAGGAGAGCTTGACTGGTGAGATGGATTTTTTGTTGGACGAATCTTCCGTCGAGGAGCGAGAAGCGTCACGAGAAACATCCGATGATGATACGTTGTGCATCACAGGATCGGTCATGCGGAGTATTCTACTGTGCATATGCCGTTGACGCAAACTCTTTTGAGTGGTGCATCCGGAAAAAGACAAAACAAAAACCGAAAAACAAAAAATCGGTTGTTGATTTTTGTTTTTTAGTCTATTGTTTCTCCCAATGACATGGGTAATTGTTGGATTAGGAAATCCCGGTGAGGAATATGACGGCACGCGACACAACACGGGCCGCATGGCGGTCACACAATTCGGCAAAGACAATAACTTCAGCATCTGGAGACCCGATGTGAAGACTAAAGCGACAGTCGCTAAGGGTGTGATAGGCAAAACACTCGTGGCACTCGTCTTGCCAGATACCTTTATGAACAAATCCGGCAGCGCGGTCATCAAATATGTGAAGAATGTCAAAGCCGCGGAGCGCATGATCGTCGTCTACGACGATCTCGACCTCGCTATCGGCACGATGAAGGTCTCGTTCGACCGCGGCAGTGGTGGTCATAAAGGTGTCGAGTCCATCATGCGTGCGGTGAAGACCAAAAAGTTCGCACGTGTACGCATCGGCATCTCGCCCACGACTGCTGCAGGCAAGATCAAGAAGCCGCAGGGGGAAGAAGAGGTCGGGGAATTCATTCTCGCGCGGTTCAAGCAATCCGAATTGCCGGAATTGAAATCGGTTTTCAAAAAAGCCTCACAAGCAATTAGTGCAATCGTCACCGACGGAACAATGGCAGCGATGAATGAGTTTAATTAAATTATGGAATGTGCATTTTGCAACAACACGTCGATAGGGGAGAGAAAAATTTCAGAAAATGATCTCGCATGGGCATTTCCGACCAATATTCCAATTACGCCGGGACATACGCTCGTCATACCAAAACGTCATGTCGCAAATATTACTGAGATGACACTGGAAGAACGGGCTGCAATATTAGATCTTGCAGAGAAGATAAAAAGTGCACTTAGAAAAGTTTTTAATGCACAAGGTTTTAACATTGCGTGGAATGAAGAAAAAGTTGCGGGACAAAGTGTACCGCATTTTCATCTACACATAGTCCCTCGCACCGAAGGTGACACGGGAATCATTGAATACGAGCCGCGCAAATTTTTGTATCGACCGGGAAGCCGCGAGGAATCGCCGCAGCATGAACTCGAATCTGTCGCCGCGAGCATCCGAGGCGCGCTATAAAAAGTTATCCCCAGAATTTACATAGATCAGATCTCTGTAGGACAAGACTCTAGGTACGTTGTATAATTTTTTATATGAAAATGCTTTCGGTTGTGTTTCCTTTTTATACGAAAGGTGGAAGATTTCTCATACTGATGGGTCGTCAAGCGCCAGGGAAGCGCATGCCGGGCGTGCGCAATGGTTTTGGTGGGAAATGCGAGGAAGGAGAATTGCTCGAAGACTGCGCGGTGCGCGAAGTGAAAGAAGAAATCGGTTTGGAATTGAAGAAAGAAGATTTGAATTACGTCGGCAAGATCATCGAAGGAGACAAGCATGTGTACTTTTATACGACGGAGCTTGATTCAAAGATACACATCCCCGACAACAGCGAGATGGTCGACTGTCGATGGTTCGATGTAGATAAACAGGAAGACTACGTGCATGAGATGCTGCCGGGCAACGAGGCTCCCATGCACGAAGTTGCGAAGTCATTGCACGACCCGAATCATTTTTCACCGTTCATGTTCGATATGAGCGACAATGATGAGTTGATGGAAGCGACCAAGCATATTTTTGACAGCCAAAAGTAGTCATCCCCATAAGTTACAGAGGTCAGATCTCTGTAGTTATCCACAGAAATTACAGAGATCTGACCTCTGTAGATAAGTCAGAGCTCTGTGAGAAATGTTGCCCAAGGCTGCGGAAGTTAATTGGGGTAGTTATTGTATCGGCTTGAGCGTCATCCTCCGCTCTTTCGGTTCGAAGAAGGTGATCGTGAACGGATACACCTTGCCGAGTTCGAGCTTCGCGCGCAGTTCGTCCTCACTACCGAACTCCGAGACATGCACGAGTCCGGCGACCCCTTCCTCGATCGATGCCAATGCGCCGTGCTTGTTGTACTTAATGATGACGGCGTCCACTCGTTGATCCTTCTTATACTTCGCGCTGGCTGCCCTCCAAGGATCATCGAGAAGCGCTTTGATGGAAAGTGAAATCTTCTCATCTTTGATCTCAATGACTTTGACCTTGACCGCATCTCCCGCCTTATAACGCGTCTTCGGATTCTCTACGAGTGCCCAATCCATTTCTGAAATGTGTACAAGTCCTTCGAGTCCTTCCTCGAGCTTCACGAAGACGCCGAATTCGGTCGCTCCCGTGACCATACCATCGAGCACATCACCCACGTGATACTTCTCGACGAGCGACGTGCGCTCAGTCATGGTGCCCGCTCCCTTCTCGCTGAATATCAGCTTCTGTTCCTTCGGACTCGCAGTGATGATCATCCCTTCGATCTTCGTGCCGATCATGCGCTTGAGTTCGACGAAGATCTTGTCTTTGTCGCCGTCAGCGACGCGCGGATAGTGCACCGGTGAGAGTTGTGACGCAGGGAGGAATCCCTGAATACCTTTCCAGTTGATGATAAGGCCGCCCTTGTTGGCATCGGTAACTTCAAGCTCGAAGGACGTCTTCTTTTGCAATGCTATTTCTGCCTCGCTCCATGTCAGCGCTTGACGTGCTTCGCGCAGCGAGAGCTCGATGTAGCCCTCTTCGTTCTCGATACCAACGACTTTTGCCGTCACAAGATCGCCAATGTTGACGTTCTTGAGTGTCTCGCGTGCCGAGAGGTATTCGCGGCCGTAGATGATACCGGTACCAAAGGGATGCAGATCGACGAACACACGCGCGCGTCCGGTTGCCACGACCGGCCCTTCAACGACGTCATCGAGTGCCGGCGGCTTAGCTGCCGTCTTCAAAAGCTCTGCCATCGGACCTTGCTTCTCTAATGGTTCGACCATCTCAAGATCTTCCTCGCCATTAGATAATGGCTTTTTCTCATCAGTCATAGTGATATAGCGCGTCGGGTTCTTCAGGCCATGCAACCGTGCCGAATCGGAGCCACGAAGTGTTAGCCGTCTGCGGTATCTAGTAATGAGTGCGCGTACTATATATAGAATTGATCGGGGATGCAAGTAATATTGTACCGTCCATCTGCTATACTGCCGGCATATGATTCTGACCTACCACGAAGGGGCATGTATACGGGCAAGTGCGGGGGATACGACCCTAGTCTTGGGTCCCGTGTCGAAAGCCTCCAAGAATTTCAAACCAACCAACTTCGGTGCGGATGTCGCGTTCATCTCATTCGACCATCCAGACATGAATGGCGCGGATGAAGCCTCGCGCGGAGAGCGCCAAGCCTTCGTCATCTCGGGTCCTGGCGAGTATGAGGTGAAGGACATCAGTGTCGCGGCGTTTCCGGCCGGTTCGACCTATGGTGGTGAAGGGAAAATAAACACTATCTACTCAATACACTTCGACGGGCTTTCGATACTCTATCTCGGTGCCTTGGGCGACCTTGATCTTCCATCAGACGTCCTCGAAATGGATGCTCCCGACATTCTCATCGTTCCCATCGGCGCTGAAGGCACGCTCTCGAGCGCAGAAGCGGAGAAACTCGCCGTAAAGCTCGAAGCCAAAATAATCATTCCGGTACTTTATGATGACAAATCCCTCAAACAATTCCTTAAAGAAGCCGGTTCCGAAGATGTGAAGCCGGTCGATAAGCTCACACTCAAAGCCCGTGATGTCGCCGACAAAGAGGGTGATGTGATTGTCCTTAGTGCGTAGTGTCGATAATCATCTTACGTAGTAGAATCGGTACTATAAGCGTATGGTTGTACAACGAACAATACATCACCTCAAGCAACGGCCGCATCATGAACGACGAGCGGTGGCACTTTTGTCTGCCTGCTTTGTTGTTGTTGTATTATTCTTCGGCTGGGCGTATGCGTTCTTCGCTAGTGTTCACAGCAGTGCGCTCGCCAATCAGCAGGCACAAGTTGCCCAGACCGCAGCTGCGAATGATAGCGTGCAAGTGGCGACTCCTTCAGACACTTCAAATTTTGGGCAAACGGAGACAGGACAGTAATGTCTCAGCTACCTTTTTGAGCTGGTAAATCCGGCTCGTTTTGGTATAATAAAAGTATAAATATGGCTAAGAAAGATACCCCGAAGATGCCCGAAGGTGACACGCGACCAGTCGGATCGAGCGTCGTCGCCCGCTCCATTTCAACCGAAATGCGGGAGTCGTACCTCGACTACGCGATGTCAGTCATCACAGCGCGCGCGCTGCCGGATGTCCGTGATGGGCTCAAGCCGGTGCATCGTCGCATTCTCTTTGCTATGCAAGATGCAGGGCTCACGGCGAGTGCGAAGACGCGCAAGTCAGCGACCGTCGTTGGTGATGTCTTGGGTAAGTACCATCCGCACGGCGACGCGTCCGTCTATGATGCGATGGTCAAGATGGCGCAAGACTTCACAATGCGCTACCCACTCATCATCGGTCAAGGTAACTTCGGTTCGATCGACGGCGACGGCGCCGCCGCATATCGCTATACCGAAGCGAAGATGGCGCGTCTCGCCGGCGAAATGATGCGTGACATCGAGAAAGAGACCGTCGACTTCGCTCCCAATTACGACAACACCAAAATAGAGCCAACGGTACTGCCCGCAGCAATTCCAAATCTTCTACTCAATGGCACGCTCGGAATCGCCGTCGGCATGGCGTCCAATATTCCGCCGCACAACCTGCGCGAAGTTTGCAGTGCGGCGATACATCTTATAGATACTCCAGAGAGCACGACCGAAGATTTGCTCGAGTTCGTCAAGGGTCCTGACTTCCCAACGGGCTGCGTTGCCTTCAATCAGAAAGACATCGCGCACGCATACGCGACCGGCCGCGGCGGTGTCGTCGTGCGCGGTGACGCCGAGATAACCGAGAACAAAAAGGGCGACTACCAAATCATCATCACGTCGATCCCGTTTCGAGTAAACAAATCTGACTTGCTTTTGAAGATCGCTGATCTCGTTCATGAGAAGAAACTCGATGGTATCCGCGACGTGCGCGACGAGAGTGCCAAAGACATCCGCGTTGTGATTGAGCTTAAGAACAATGCGCATCCGCAGACGGTCCTCAACTACTTGTACAAGCACACCCAGCTCGAAGAAACCTTCCATTACAACGTCGTGGCACTCGTCGACGGTGTGCCGCAGACACTCTCCTTGAAAGCCATCATCGAATACTTCATCGCGCATCGCCGCGAGGTCGTCACGCGCCGCACGAAGTTTGATCTCAACAAAGCGCAGGAGCGCGAGCATATCTTGCTCGGACTCAAGAAGGCACTCGACCATATCGATGAGATCATCAAGCTCATCAGGAAGAGCAAAGATGTTGATGAGGCACGGCTCGGACTCATGAAGACATTCAAATTTTCCGAACGGCAAGCAGTGGCAATCCTCGAGTTGCGTCTGCAGCGCTTGGCTGCGCTTGAGCGCAAGAAGATCGAAGACGAACTCAAAGAAGTACAGGCGCTTATAGAGGAATTGACCGCGCTTCTCAAGAGCGCTGCCAAAATGATGAATCTCATCAAGAAAGAAATCGCCGAAGTTATCGAAAAGTACGGCGACGACCGCCGCACGAAGATCGTGAAGCGCGGCGCGACCATCCTCTCTGCCGAGGATCTCGTTGCCGATGAAGAATCGGTCCTTGTTCTTACCTCCGGCGGCTACATCAAGCGCACCAACCCGGGTGAATATCGCCGTCAGAAGCGCGGTGGCGTTGGTGTCGTCGATCTCGATACGAAGGAAGAAGACTTCGTCACGCAGTTCCTCACGGCCTCGGCGCACAGCGATCTGCTCTTCTTCTCAGACCGCGGCAAGGCCTACCAGCTCAAGATGTACGACCTCCCCGAAGGCAAGCGCGCGACCAAGGGCAAATCGATCCAGAATTTCCTCTCGCTCGAAGCAGGTGAGCGTATTACTTCAATACTTGCGATGCCGAAAGACGTGAAGGCGAGCGACGGCCTCGCACTCATGATGGCGACGAAGAATGGCACGGTGAAGAAGACCTCGGCCGCGCAGTTCAAAGAAGTTCGCCGATCCGGGCTCATTGCTATCACCCTCGAAAAAGGCGATTCACTGATCTCGGCACAATTTGTCCAAAAGGGCGACGATGGAATCCTCACGACGAGCAAAGGACAATCCATACGCTTCGATACCAAGGATGTGCGTGAGATGGGACGGCAAGCGGGCGGCGTTCGCGGTATCAAGCTCTCTGCGGGAGATAGTGTCGTCGGCGCGGGCGTGGTCGCACACGGCAACAAAGACGCCGAGCTCCTCGTGCTCTCTTCGACCGGCTACGGCAAGAAGACCAAACTTGCCGAATACAAATGCCAAGGCCGCGGCGGCTCGGGCATCAAGACGATGTCGATCACCGCGAAGACCAAACAGCTCGTCGGTGCGACCGTTATCGTTAATACAGCGGGGGAACTCGTCGCAATGTCGCAGAAAAGTCAGGCAATCCGTACCGGGCTCGAAGAGATCCCGACGCTCTCGCGTGCCACACAAGGCGTACGCATCATGAAGTTGCGCGAAGGGGACTCACTCGCCTCGTTTGTGGTGTTCGAAGCGACAGAGGAGGAACAAAAGTAATCCATTTTGTATATTTTTCTCCACATCAACTCACACCTTAATGCATAACTCGCGGTATACTGATTTGTAATGAACGTGCACACGCACCATGTTTTGCCTACAGTCGGCTTCGCGCATCCGAAGAAAAATTTGGAGAGCCTTGGTATTGAGCCGGGAATGCTCGTCGCTGACTTTGGTGCAGGGAGCGGTCACTATGTGGTGCAGCTGGCACAGCTGCTCGGGAAGTCCGGCCGCGTGTATGCTATCGACGTGCAGAAGGATCTCTTGCGTCGCATTCATACCGAAGCCCATAAGCACGGACTTCTCGAACGCATCGAATTTATCTGGGGCGATCTGGAGTCACCGAAGGGTTCAAAGATCGCCGACCGGCGGCTTGATCTGGTGTTGATCTCGAATCTCCTTTTCCAAGTTCCCGATAAGACGGCGATCATACGCGAGGCGCGCCGCATATTGAAGTCGAGCGGACGACTTGCGATTATTGATTGGAAAGAATCATTCGGCGGTATGGGGCCGCAACGTGAAGATGTCGTTACCAAAGAAGCCGCGCTTGAGCTCATGCACAGCAACGGCTTCGAACTTATTCGTGAGTTTGATGCGGGTGCCCATCATTATGGGTTACTCTTAGGACAACTATTGACAGCGCGTACACAGACACAACTCCACACATCTCTGTAATCTATGAAAAAATTATCCACGTTCCAAATAACCCTCCTCGCTGTCTTCGGTGCGTGTGCGGTAGCGGGGGTACTCATATTCGCGCTATTCGTCGGTAAATCAAATACATCAGCAGTCGGCCCCGTCGTGATTTGGGGTACCGTTGACGGACCAACCTTCACTTCGATGATCCAAGATGCCGCTAATACGTACCCGGCACTCTCGGGAGCGACGTATGTAGAGAAAAATCCGTCGACGTACAGCTCCGACATCACCGAGGCACTTGCCTCGGGCAACGGTCCCGATCTCTTCCTCATAACGCAGGACGAAGCGTATCAGGACGCGGGCGAAGTCATGCTCATACCCTATAAGAGTCTTTCGAGCACACAATTCCAAAACACCTTTATCGAGGCGGCCAACCCGTTTCTCCTTCCTGGCGGCATTGTCGCACTTCCCGTGGCTGCCGATCCGCTCGTCCTCTACTGGAACAAAGATATATTGGCGAGCGCCGCGTATGCGCAACCACCGCAGTATTGGGATCAACTTTTTGATATGGCTACCAAAATGACGACTCGCGATGATGCCGGTACCATTCTCAAAAGCGCGGTCGCCCTCGGTGAGTATAAAAACATCGATGATGCCAAAGACATCCTCGCCGCACTCATCCTGCAGGCAGGGGGGGTCATCACCTCATACGATTCGACCGGCAGGCTCGACTCCGCCATCTCCAAGGTAGGTATCAATCCTGCAGAACCAGCGGTCGAGACGGCATTGCGATTCTTCGTCGAATTCGCGGATCCATCCAAGAACGATTACTCATGGAACGGCTCGCTGCCGGAGGCAAGTCAGGACTTCGCACAGGGTAACCTCGCCCTCTATATCGGTTATGCGAGCGAAGAGCCGACGATCAAGAAAGAAAATCCCAACCTCAACTTCGCCGTCGCGCCCTTGCCACAGATACGCAATGCAGCGCATACGACCGATGTCGCGCGCGTATATGCGCTTGCGATCACACATGCTTCCAAGAACACACAAGGTGCGCTCGCAGTTGCCGAGACCTTGGCAGCCAGCGCCAACTCTGCAGCATTCGCAACCGCCTTCAATCTTGCTTCTGCTCGGCGCGATGTGCTCTCACAATCGTCAAGCGGCGAGCAGAGTCTCTTCAATCAAGCGACTATTGTTTCTTACAGTTGGATCGATCCCGACCCAGAGAAGACGGGCGCTCTCTTTCAGGATATGATTGGGAACACGACCAGTGGTGCCATGCTCATCGGGGACGCGGTCGGCCGGGCTGATGCCCAAATGACACAGATAATTGGTGGAAAATAATATGAGATCACTCCTGCGACAAATCGGATTTCTGGCGCCAACGCTTTTCATATTGCTCGTCATTACAGTCCACGCACAATCGAGTGGCTGCCCCGGAGGCACCGGGTGCTTCCAGGGGCCGACAGGCAACGTCAGTATTCAAGGATTTCTTGCGGAAGTATTGCAAGCATTGGTGAAGATTTCGCTCCCCATCATCACGGTATTTATCGTCTACTCAGGGTTCCTCTTCGTGACCGCACAAGGAAGAGCCGCGCAGCTCGAAACCGCCAAGCGCAACTTCTTCTTCGTCGTCCTTGGCGCACTGCTCATCCTCTCGGCGTGGGTTCTTGCCAAAATTATCGGTGGCACGGTGACCCAACTCTTGTCTTGAGTCCCTAGCAAAATCCCTATGAAACGATCACGAATACTCGCGATTCTTGCAGCATGGCTCTCGCTACCTTCCATTGTACTTGCGGCAACAGCGGGGTCGCTCGGGGCGCTTGCACATACAGTAGCCGTCATCCTCAATGCAGGTGCGGCACTTCTCCTTACGGCGACATTCGTTGTATTTTTCTACAACGTCGTCGGTAACATATTCAAGATGAGTCGCGGGGAAGCGAACGGTGATGATCTGAAGAAGAATCTGCTCTGGGGCATCATCATCATCTTCTTCATGGTCTCTATCTGGGGCATTATCCAAATTGTCCAAAACAGCCTCTTCGGCGGTGCCTCACCATCCTCGTCGAGTGGTGTAACGATCTATAATAACTAGCGTAAGTTCGACACATGTACGATTTGAAGCGCATCGTCCGCATCACGACACCACCATTGCTTCTGGTGCCCGGTGTTGCCTTTGCGCAAACACTCTCGACCTTCCTCGGACTCTTCAATATGTTTGCCGGGGTCATGCTCGTTGCGGCGCTGATCGCATTCTTCGGCGGCTTCATCCGCTATCTCATAGTCCTTGGCAATGAGCGTCGCAAGCAAGGTCTGTATCTCATGTATTGGGGCATTATGATACTCTTCGTACTCACCATCCTTTTGGGAATTATAAACATCCTCCAGGGACCGCTCTCATTCCTCATCGGGATGGCAGTCGTCATCTTCCTCTGCATTGTTATTGTTCTTTCCTTAAGTAAGACTGGAGCTGCTAAGCCACCTGAGGACGCACATTAAAGGGAATGACTTTATCCACAGTAGGCGTACGTTGCGCTTGTGCAGCGTGCCCATGCCTATACAATGAAGGGACTTATACGAATAACGCCACAATAACCAAACGAATTTATGCGCAAAAGTATTATCGCCACCCTTTCTCTCGCTAGTGCTTTTGCACTCCCCATGCTCGCAAGCGCACAGGGCGCTGTCGTTACGAGCCCGCAGCAGGGCATTATCGGTCTCATCTCGTGGGCTAATACCGCCCTTAACGACGTAATGGTGCTCTTCATCACGCTCGCCATCGTCGTCTTCTTCTGGGGTCTGATACGCTACATCATGACGAATAACGCCGGAGGTGAAGGTCGGGCGCAGGCACTCTCGATAATCTTCTATTCCATCATTGCTATCTTCATCATGGTTTCTGTCTGGGGTGTGATACACCTCTTGCAAGCCACCTTCGGTGTCAACAACAGTAATTCCGCCGAGACTCCATCGCAGATCCAGATACCAACGCAATAATATTCATCGATATTCACTGAACGCGCATGGACCGCATTGATAATTCGGCTGTGCGACAGGGCGTGCCTCAAAAAAGAAGTAGTATGGCTCGCACGATGGCTGAGGCACTTGTGCTTATATTCGCTACTGTCCGCGTCGCCAGTGCACAATCGGTCTCAGTCGATTCGCTTATTACGAAATTTGGTGTTTATATCATCGACCCAATACTTCTCGTCATCTTTGCCGCGGGATTTTTCATGTTTATGTGGGGACTATTCCAGTTCATGCTTAATGTGAACCGCGGAGAGGACACTTCCGCAGGAAAGCAGCATATGATCTATGGGACCATCGGCATGGTCATCATGGTCTCAGTCTATGGGATCATTGGTTTGCTCGACAACACCTTCGGGCTCAACATCTCCCATCCAAACACCGATACACAGAATGTGAACGTCCCCAGTGTCACCTTCACGGGGTCGTAGTGTCAGTAGTATCTTACAATAGGTGCTGGGAGCGAGACTCGAACTCGCAACCCTTATCGGGACTAGCTCCTAAGGCTAGCGCGTATACCAATTCCGCCATCCCAGCATTTCCCTACGACTCGATTGCATCTTAGCATTTGTAGCGCCTATCGAAAACAAGAAGTCTTTTCTAATTCACAGATGATAAGACCCATTTCAAGATGTATAATTATATGAATATGCTACGCTTATCTTATGTCGTGGTTTAAGACTCAAAAACAAGGAGATTTGCTCCAGATTTCAGTCGAACTACCCGTCTCATTTATTGAAGAGGGGAACTCTGTCATTGCATATACTCCCGCACTCGATTTATCTACGTGTGGTAAATCTAGAAAAGAAGCGCATGAAATGTTTCAAGAAATTGTTAAGATTTTCTTTAATGATTTGGTTGAGAATAATACTGCCGACGAAGTGCTAGGGAAGTTAGGTTGGAAGAAAGATGAGGTGAAATCTTCTTGGATACCGCAGCCAAGAATCGCGGCATATCAAATATAAAAAACTAGGACTTGCGCGACCGATCATCGTTCCCAAGGCAAAAGAACTTCCCGATTTCATTATATCGAACAATCTAAGAACGCTCGGTATCTCACGCGAAGAATTCATCGAAATTATTTCTGATTGCTAAGTGCACCCTGTGGGACGATATCGGAACTGTTTTACGAATTTCATAAAAGAAGAAGCCCCGCAAGCGAACCTGCGGGGCACCGGAATATCCGGATTTTTGAGAACGTTACTTCTGGATCATGCCGTCCGGAAGCTGATAGAGGAACGTGACGACCTTCGGCTCTGAGTAGGTCGGGTAGGGCTTCTTGTCCGGCCCGATGCACACGACCCATGTTCCGTCAGCCGACGCTGGCATGTTGAGGCCGTTGGGTTCCGATTGCGGAAGGCGCTCGGTGCCGTAGGCCCTGCCCGAACCGCTCGCGCTCGGAACGTTGTAGGTTTGCACCGACTCCGGCGCCGAGTACTGGGTCGCATAGGGGATTGGAAACCCGATGGACGGGCAGAACGGCACGTATTTGCCGGTGAACTCGTTGAACAGATACGACCATGTCGACAGGTTGTCCTGATCGCGCATCTCGTAGATGAGCTTGTACAAGCGCATCTCGCGGAAGTGCGTGATGTTGGGCATGCCGACTTCGTTGGCCGCCTCGCTCGTGATGCGGGACTGTTGGTCGCGTTGCTTGTCGTTCGCCGTTGGATCCGGAGCGCACGCGGCGAGAGACGCTGTAAGGCCAACAACGGATGCTATGACGAGAATTTTCTTCACAGGTTTTCTCCCTTGTAGAAGATTGCGTTGACGGGGCGGCGGCTACTTGACCGAGGCCAAGCCATGATCCCGTTTGACCTGCGCATAGAAGTCGCGCAGATCGGCGGGGAGCTTGTTCAGGTCGTAGCTCGCGTAGTTGTGCAGGATGACCTCCGCGAGCGCCGGTTTGTGATCAGCGTCCGCCGCGAGATATTCCTCCTGCATCCGGCGAAGGTCTTGAGCCATGCCCTGATTGTAGGGCGCGGTCTGCTCGAAGATTTCGCGTTGCACGTTCGCGTATTGCGGCCCGAAGTAGCGATAGAGGAAGAAATCGTTGCCCTGAACGACCCATGTGAGGCCGAGAACGACAACGACGAAGCCGACGACAGTTCCGATGACGCGCATATTAAGTCTCCATTGCGACAGGTGATGTCAAAAGGAATCAGAGTGTCGCAAAATCTGATCCGAACTTACCGATGGCATTTCTAGCATGTATTGGACGTAATGTCAATAGCACCGTTGTGGTGATATTGGGATTGGTTTACTTGAGCGGGGGCTTGCCAGCCTCAGCTAACTTTGCGTTCATATCAGCCCTCTTCTTTTTTGCTATAGCGGGTCTGACATAGTAGAAGTCCATTAATTGCTCAAGAACATCGAGATCCCATTCTGCTTCATGGGGTTCGACATCAATGATCTCACCAGTGTTTGTGCTTTTGATGGGATGCGCAGCGAAGTTACCTGTAGCTCGGACGGCGTCAAGATTTTCAGCAATGGCTGTCGGAAGTGCATTAGAATCGAGTACCTCTTGAATCTGATCCGCAAGGTCTCTTTTTTTCGTGAGAGCTTTTTCACGGAGTATATGCTGTAGGCATCGGCGACTCAATGCAGCGCTTGCCTCTGGGCTATCCTCCAATATTAAAGCTGCCTTAGTATAGTCATTAACGACACGTGCGTCGTCGACTTCAGCAGGAATGGGCATCCGTGCCGTTGCCTTTGGGTATACGATTCGAGTCTCTATGGGAAGACCGCGATTTGTGCGCTGGAGTATAATTATTGTTTGATTACAAGCAGGGCATATCTGATGGTGAATGTACCAGTTTCCATCGCCGTTTGCGCTTATATGAATATTAGCCAGTTGTTCATGGAAAGATTCAAGGCAGTGAGGGCATTTCATGATGATTCAAATATACTCTTTTCTCGGCGGCTTAGGAAGAGTTGATTTTTTGTTGGATCGCCGTATTACTTATGGGTATGGATGCTATAAAGAATTCTTTGATGACTCGTTACGATGGCGTCTTTGAGAGTAGTACCGACTCGCTGTTCTACCAAAACTTGCACCATTATTTCGACCTCATAGAAAAGACCCCCGAGCTTCAGGAACTATGGCAAGCAAGCGAAAAAGAGTATGCTGAGAAGCACACTAATATCCATAGAGAAAAAGCGCTGACTGAAGAAGAAGCCGACGAGAAAGAGGAGCTTACTCTCAGAGTCGAACGCTTTAACCTCTACGCTACTGGATGTACGATTTACGTGCGTGTGTATATCCGTATTGAGGATTACAAGAATTCAATGGAGCCAGAGGACAAGCAAGACCCATATGCGTTGCTAATGATACGCGGCATCGACAAAATCAAGACGAAACGGTGGAGCCGTAAGACGCTTACCTTGTACAATCGCTGGTTTGACGGCAAGCGTCCTTTCTATGAAAAAGAGTTACGGCAATTTCATTTGTTACTTCTAGCCGAGCTGGAAAAACAACCAGAAAAGAAAACTGTTCCCGAACCGCCTGCTCCCGACTGTCCACTTCGAATAAACCCACGAACGGGTGATTTTGACTTGTATGGCGTCCATGACAATTTCTCACCCTCGTCTATGGAGTTCAAAGTGCTCATGGCTTTGTATACCAGCTCCGATCAACAAGCATCTTATCTCGCATTGCTCCAAGCCGCATACCCCCATATAACGGAAGCGACGAAAGTGACCAAGATGCTTCTGTACCCGATCATTCAAGGTATAAGAGACAAGTTGTCGGTAGACGTCATAAAAAACGTGCCACGCATCGGATATCGCCTTATCTTTGGCGACAAAGCAGAAAAGTCAGAACAAAGTTAAAACGTCTCCATACGTTTGTCCGTTTGTTGCGAGACGATACCCCAATGGAGGGTATTTTTTCATCTGAACTCATTGAGCGTGTGAAGGCGTACTACGCAAGACGTGGCGTCATTCTCAATGATGACCAAGCACACGAATATTTGCTCGAACTGGCAGACCTGTACGAAGGATTCATGCGGATGTGCGCGGGGAGGGGCGGAGCGGCTCCCGCCGCTTCAGCGGCGGAGACGCCCGCCCCTGACTTGATTACCCCTCACAGTTGTAATGACTGATTTTTCCTCATGGCTGTCATCTATCGTAAATATGGGAAAGTTGTCGACATTACCGAGTTCGAAAAAGCACCGCGGCGGAAAGTACGCCTACATCATTCGGCGTCACCATTTAAAATACCAAGCCATTGGATCAGGAGGAAAGTCCCTTTGCACGGGCTCAGGCGAAGTGATAATACCCGTCGGACAAGGCAGATATGTGTGCGGCGCGTGTCTGCTGCTCTTGAAGAATACGGCATCCCGTTGCTTGCAACGCTTACCTTTCGAGGCGATGCCTCAGATGCGTCGTTTGCGAACGATTCCTTACGCGACTTCCAAGTGCGGCTGCGAGTTGCATATCCAGAAGCGCAACGCAACTTTGTACCCGAGCTATCACCCCGAGGTCGAATACACTTTCATGGCCTACTCTTTAACGTGCCGTTGCATCTCGGAGATACGCGCGTTGGTCGACGGCGACTTCGGGACGGTGGAGAGCGTAAAAC
>Ga0335069_10002960_pt1 | contig 25892 bp, 28 predicted proteins | sample Lox_Sample_11_FD_206714 | JGI IMG/M metagenome (GOLD analysis project Ga0335069, IMG submission 206714) | Soil microbial communities from Loxahatchee National Wildlife Refuge, Florida, United States - Lox_Sample_1.1 | ecosystem: Environmental > Terrestrial > Soil > Wetlands | place: USA...
GCTTGGCAACCAGTTCCTGTCGCACATCCGCGAGACGCAGGCGATCGTCGTCGTGCTGCGCGTGTTCCGCGACCCAGACATCATCCATGTGGAGAGCTCGGTGGACGCGGCGCGCGATCTGGAGATCATCGAAAGCGAGTTGGTCCTGAAGGACCTTGACTCGGTCGGGAAGCGGCTGGCGAAAGCGGAGTCCGAGGCGCGGTCGGGCAAGAAAGAGGCGCTTGCGGACCGGGATGAGCTGGCGCGCGTGGAGAAATTTTTGGCGGACGGCCAGCCGCTTTCGGGTTCGGCGGAACTTTTGGCGTTCGCCGCCGGAAGCCGCGCCGTGCGCGAGCTGAACCTGCTGACGGCGAAGCGGCAGATCTTTCTGCTGAATGGCGAGGAGGCCGAGGTGCCAGAAGGCCTGAAAAAGAAAATGGCCGGGCTGGGCGGCGAGTTTTTGGTGGCGGATCTCGCGGCGGCCGACCACGTGCCCGACCTGATCAAAAAAGCGTACGAGGCGCTGGGCCTGATCAGTTTCTTCACGACGGGCGAGGACGAGACGCGCGCGTGGACGATCGAACGGGGGACGCTGGCGCCCCGGGCGGCCGGCGTCATCCATACCGACTTCGAGAACAGGTTCATCCGCATGGAGGTGGTGCCGTGCGACAAGCTGCTCGAGGCCGGCGGTTGGACGCAGGCAAAACAGAAGGGCTGGTTGCGCGTGGAGGGGAAGGAATACGAGGTGAAGGACGGCGACGTGATCGTCGTGCGGCACGGCTGATTAAATTTTGATAAAAACGAATTTGCACCCCCTGGTGGGCTGTAGTAGTATAGAAACTATCATGAAGTATAAGAATACGCTCCAAAAGGGTTCAGTGCGCTATATTGTTTTTCGCGAAGGCGACACGTGGTATGCCGTGGGCTTGGAATTTAACATCGTGGAATCCGGGACGAGTCCACAGGAGGCCATGCTTCTGCTTTTTGAAGCTATGGAGGGATGCGTTGAATCGGCAAAAAAGATCAAGGCGCGACCTGCCGTTCTGAATCAGAAGGCCGATTTGGAGTATGAAAACATGTGGCGTGACCTCCGAACGGGGAAGAGCACTTCCGTAAAACCTGTTTTTACTTTCGGTGAGCGCCCGCTGGTTGCTGCGTAATTTCTTCTCATGCCGTTCCATGGTGACCGGGCTATCAAGCCAAGAACGTTGAAGAGCATCATCCGACAATCGGGAATTCCGCAGGGCGAGTGGATGCGATAAAAAAGGCGCGGAGGTTTTCCGCGCCCTGGGGCTGATTCTTTATCCGATGGGAACCATTTGGGTTCCGGTTCCGGTCGTGGAGATCCGGATATTTCCCTGCGATTTCATCTTTCTGGCATACGTGCGCGGATCGAGTCCGGCAGGCAGCCACGGTCCATTGGGGCGGTTCAGAACTGTTCCGATCCAATCGCTTTCGCACGTGACCATGGCCTCAATACCGAATTCGCTGACCACCACCGCCTCATGGCAGCCGCGAAGTCTTACGGCTTTTGTTTCCGGGTTGATGAAAAGTGTCAGCTCGGTGCCGTCGGAAAACTTTAATCGCTGCTCTAGTTCCATCGTTCTCTCCTATAGGTATTGACGTCCTTGCGGAGTCTCTCGATCTCTTTCCGGGGGTCTTCGCTGAGACCGATCTGTCTTGAAAAGTTCATCAGGATCCCGGCGCGGCGGGAATTGATTCCCGCTCGCACCGCCGCCCCGACAGAGCCTTTTTGATATTCGCCCCCGCCGGGGATGAGGATCAGCATATCATCGCCGATGATCTCCCGGACCGACCTGAGCCCGTCCGGGTGCGTCGCGCCGACGACCAGGCCGCAAGTGCCATCATTCCACCACGTACTGCTTACCTGGTGGGCGACGCAGCGGTACAGTGGCATAGTGATCGTGCCGGTAGTATGCGCGAGCGGGAAAGTTACCGGCAGGTCCTGGAATTCGTCCGAGTTTTCCGATGATTTGCACACCGCGAACACGCCGCGCCCAGGATGTTCCAGGAACGGCCTGAACGCGTCGCGGTCGAAGTAAGGCGTGACCGTGACTGCGTCCGCCCGAACCACATCGAACGCCTCTATGGCGTTCCTTTCGTTGGCGCGCCTGGTTCCGGAGTATTTCGCGTCCCAGATGATGGGGGTTTCCGGCACCCGTTGGCGGATGGCGGTTACTGTGTCGATGGCGGCCGTGAGACCCATCACGCCGTGGGCCCGATAATAGGAAGCATCGAGCTTATAGGCGCTGGCACACTTGAATGTCCTGTCGATGATGTCAATATTGAGGAGTGTCAGCGTCTGCCCGATGAAATTACCTTCCGGGATCCAAGGGTCGGGGTCGAGCCCGACGCAGATCAGGCTGTCGCGGGCATTCTGGACTGCTTCAAGCTTCTCTTTGAATGTCATTATTTTCTGTCCTTTTGTAAATTCCCACTGCGGGCAATATAGAACGGAAATCGGCGGGAGTCAATCGCGCCGATGGTATAATGAAATGATGCACGAATACGTGACGAGGGCGGTGGTGCTCGACAAAGAGACGCGCAACGATGCGGACGCGCGGTATTCCTTTTTTACGGAGCGGTTCGGGAAGGTGCTCGCGAAGGCGACGAGCTCGCGGAAGATCGTCTCGAAGCTCGCGGGGCATCTCGAGCCGGGGACGGCCGCGTCGGTGCGGATCATCGAGCAGCGCGGGACGAAAGTAGTGGACGCCCTGGCGTTCGGCCGCGTCAGCATCCCGATCGCGGAACTTTCGGCGCTCGGGCGTTTGCTGGCGGAATGGGAGCCGGAGGAAATATTGTGGCAGGAACTGGCGCGGGAGCCAGCAGGGGAATTTTCCTGGACGAACGCGCTCGCGGTCCTCGGGTGGGATCCGCGCGGGGCGGCGTGCACCGTCTGCGGGCGCGCCGGGGCGGGCCATTTCCTCATCCCGCGCCAGGAGTTCTTCTGCGCGGCCTGCGCTTCGAGATTCCGCCGGAGCGACCTCATATTAATTTCATGAACAACGTCAACCGTTCCGGGAGGGCGGCGGTCTGGATCGCGGCAGTCGTGGCGGCGGCCGTCCTCGCGGCGGGCGGCTGGTGGTATTTCCGCGGCTCGGCGGGCGGCCTTGATCTGGGTATCCAGCTTGCGACCGACCCCGCGGTCGTCCTGATGGGCGAACCGTTCACGCTGTCGGTGACCGTGGCCAACGATTCGGGGTCCGCGCTGCAGGGCGCCTCCATCTCGCTTGTCCTGCCGGACGATGTCGTTTCGGCCGATACGCCGGCCCAGCGGGTCGTTTCGCAGCCGCTCGGCGGCGTGAGCTCGGGCGGCGTGAGCCACCAGGACTTCCATCTGGTCGCGACGGGCGGGGAGAACACCGTGTTCCATTTCACCGCCCAGGTCTCCTACGCGGCGGCCGGTTCGGCCGCCCAGTTCCAAAGCGGCGGTTCGCTCGACGTCGCGGTCGGCCAGCCGGCGGTGAGCGTGAACATCATCGCGCCGCCGAACGTTTTCAGCGGGCAGGACTTCCCGATCGCCGTCAATTACCACAACAACACCGGCAACGCGATCACGGGGATGTCGCTCGCGATGCAGTATCCGCCGGCGTTCTCGTTCGCGGGCGCGAGCACGTCGCTCGCCACGAACGGCGACAGTTCGTGGTCGCTCGGAACGCTTCCGGCGGACACGAGCGGGACGATCGCGATCTCCGGCAACCTGGTGGGGCCGGGCAGCGCGTCGTATCCGATCGGTGCCCAGCTTTCGGAGAGCATCAGCGGACAGAACTATCCGATCGCGAACCCGTCCGCGGACGTCATCCTCGCCGAATCGCCGCTCGCGCTTTCCCTCGCGGTCGGCAACGGCGCGAACTATGTTTCCTCGGCCGGGGACTCGCTCGACTATACCCTGACCGTCACGAACAATTCGACCGTGGCGTTCGAGAACATCATCGCGAGCGCCAAACTTTCCGGTGCCATGTTCGATCTTGCCACGCTCCAGACGGGCGGTTCGTTCAGCTCGATCAATGATACCGTGACCTGGAACGGCGCCAGCGCGCCGGCGCTCCTTTCGCTCGCGCCCGGCCAGGCGGCGACGCTCACGTTCCACGTCCGTACGAGGTCCGCGTTCCCGATCCGGCTGCCTTCCGACAAGAACTATACCGTGTCGGTGCACGCGGTGGCGGCATCGCCGACCGTGCCGCCCGGTACGACAGCCAGCACGACGCTCACGGTCGCGGACCTTACGACCAAGCTCGGCGGCGCCATCGCGCTCGCGGAGAACGGTTATGCGCACGAACCGGCGGCGTCCGGCTCGGGCATCGTGAACACCGGTCCCTATCCGCCGAAGGTCGACCAGGCGACGGAGTACACCGTCCATTGGCTCGTCACGAACTATGCAACCGACGCGCAAAATGTTACCATCTCCGCATACCTGCAGTCGGGCGCGACCTGCACCGGCGCGACGCAGGTCCCGGCATCGACGACCTTTTCGTGCAATCCGGCGAACGGCGAAGTGATGTGGCAGGTGCCCGCGATCGCCGCGACGACCGGCATCACGGACAGGCCGCTCGAAGCGGTGTTCCAGATAACCGATACGCCGGCAGTGAACCAGGCCGGGCAGGATGTGACGGTGCTCGGTGCGGCCGCGCTCACGGCGACGGATGCCTTTACCGGACAGCCGCTCCAATCCTCAGTGCCCGCGCTCACGACCGCGATGCCCTCCGATACGAGCATCCCGCCCGGGGTGCAGCGACAGGTGACGCCTTGATAATTTTTAATTTTCAATTTCTAATTTTCAATGAATGACGGGGAAAATCTGATGGAGAAGATCGTATCGCTTTGCAAGCGGCGCGGTTTCGTGTTCCCGGGTTCGGAGATCTACGGGGGACTGGCGAACTCATATGAATACGGTCCAGCCGGGGTGGAGCTGAAAAAGAACATCCAGGACGAATGGTGGAACGTGTTCGTCCGCCGCCGGAGCGACATGGTCGGCCTGGATTCCTCTATTATCCTCCATCCGAAAGTGTGGGAGGCGTCGGGACATACGGCCGGTTTCGCGGACGCGATGGTGGAATGCAGGCACTGCCACAACCGGACGCGCGCCGACCACCTCATTGAAGATTTTTTCGGGAAACAGGGCGAGGCGGTGAAGGTCGAAGGGAAGACCGAAAAGGAGCTCGACGACATCATCCAGGAACGTAAGATCGTTTGTCCGACCTGCGGGAAGTTCGAATGGACGCCGGTGCGCAAGTTCAATCTTTTGTTCGAGACGCATATCGGCATCGTCCCCGAGGCGCAGTCCAAGGCGTACCTTCGCGGCGAAACGGCGCAGGGGATATTCGTCGCTTTCAAAAATATCATCGACTCCACGCGCATCAGCCTGCCGTTCGGCGTCGGCCAGCTGGGGAAGAGCTTCCGCAACGAGATCACGAAAGGCAATTTCATTTTCCGCACGCTGGAATTCGAACAGGCCGAGATCGAATATTTCTTCGATCCCGGCGCGGGCGACTGGAAGGCGCTTTTTGAACAGTGGAAAGACGGCATCTGGAAGTTCGTCACGGAGGATCTTGGCGTTGCCGCGGAGAACCTCCGCTGGCGCGAACACGGCGACGAGGAGAGGAGCTTTTACAGCAAGCGCACGGAGGACCTCGAATACCGGTTTCCGTTCGGGTTCAAGGAACTGTGGGGCCTGGCATACCGGACGGATTACGACCTCTCGCAGCATATGAAGCATTCCGGTGCCGACCTTTCCTACCACGACCAGGTTTCCGGCAGGAAGTTCGTGCCGCACGTGATCGAGCCGGCGGTCGGCATCAACCGCCTGATGGCGATGGTGCTGCTCGACGCCTATACCGAGGAAGATGACGGCAAGGGCGGTGCGCGCGTTTACCTGAAGCTCCCGCCGCGCCTCGCGCCGTACAAGGCGGCGGTGTTCCCGCTGCTCGCCAACAAGCCGGAGCTCGTGGCGAAGGCGCGCGGCATTTACGAAGACCTTCGCAGGCAGTTCCTGGTCGCCTGGGATGATCGCGGCAACATCGGCAAGCGGTACTACGCGCAGGACGAGATCGGCACGCCGTATTGCATCACCGTTGATTTCGACACGATGGGCGAGGGCGACGCGAAGGATAAGGATACCGTGACCGTCCGCGACCGCGACACCGGCAGGCAGGAAAGGGTCCCCATTGCCGGCCTTGCCGGGTTCCTGGGGAGGGCCTTGACCCGATGAAATAAATCGAATAGGATATGAGTAGTACCTCTTAGCATCCTGGTTATTATTCTAAGTTTTGCTTGTTTTTGAGCCTCCCGGCCAATCTTCGGCAAAGTCCCTCACCTCCGTCCGCGTCCATGAGGGCGCATCAACGTGGCAGTGCCACAAAACAAGCTTTGAAGCCCCTCGCTTGCGCCAGGGGCTTTACTATATCTAAATTTTATGGTAAACTTGCACGCGGTACCTCAGCTGTCCTTGGGCGCTCTATAAGGCCCGCCTCGCAGTAGGTGTATGACGCAAGAAGGTTCGTTGGACGCGGGCTTCCTGCGTCCGGCACATGAGCTGCGAGCGAAAGAGGCCCGGCACATTCTGTGTGCGCCGGGCCTTCATGTTATCTGCAAATTAAATTTTTGCTAAAGAGCAGTTGCTTAGGGTTTTTGCACATGTTACACTGTTTTCAAATTGAGCTGCGGGTATCGTATAGCGGCTATTATGCGACCTTGCCAAGGTCGAGATACGGGTCCGACTCCCGTTACCCGCTCACCGTACAGAAAAGGAACGCCCTTTGCCTCCTTGGGGTCTTTAAGTCGGCAAGAGGGCGTTCCTTTTCTGTACAGCTCGTTGGGTAGTTAGAGGCTGCAAGATTAAAAGCGACGCAAACTGGATAATAAGATTGTTGATGACAATGCCGATGGTTATGATGGCGAGCGCGAGGAAAACATAGGTCCACGCCCGATCATTTTTAACTTTATGCAGCGCGACAAAAAACATGACGGATGTCGCGATGAAAATCAATCCAGCATAGCAAATCGAAGAAATTAAGGAGTCGGAGCCGGCAGCAGCCGGTAATCAACCCAGCTGGGAAGCGAGCGGTGAGGTGGCCCTGCGTAAAGAGAAGACCAGCGACAACGCCGCAAGCGCGGCGCGCTTTTCAGGGGTAATATGGTGGTACATACCCGTAGGTATCTTGATTGGTTTGGACGACCTTTCAAGCGTACCCTGCGGGTATGTTCGTTTCAAAAAGGGGTGATGCGCTTCACAGCCGAATTTTTACGTGATATTTGACCACGTCAATCTGGCGTGGTAGATTATGCGGCAGGAGACTTTATGACGTGGATATCTTGGATGGTCTGGTTGCTCGGCTATGTCCTGTCAATTGGATTCATTGGCTATCCCTTGGCAAGAGCTTCGTTCGCGACCTGGGACAACGTTGAAGGCGACCATTTGGCGTGGGCCGTCCGCGCATTCCTGCTTTTTCCATGGAGCACGGTCCGACAGGACATCGGGATCAACCCGGAGCTGTGGATCGCCAGGTTCTGCGACAGGGGAAAACGTGGCAAAAGGTGGTACTTCATCTTCACGGCCGTCGCGTGGCCCGCAAAAGTTGTTTTCAACTTGCTTTCGATCAGCGCGCTGTGTGTAGCGTTCTCCATCGCCTCGGTGGTAATCCTGCCGAGGGAGATATATCGAAAGGCGCAAAGGAACGCCAATTGGTAATTTTATCCAGCTAGTGTGGCGGCCTGCTCAGGCCGCCATTTTTCTACCCCCAACATTTTTGATTATTAGTAATTCGGCGCGCTCGCTCTATTATATTCCACCATACAATAGGTTCTAATAGCATCCACTAACCCGCCAAGTCAGAAAAAGAAACACTGCATTTGACGGCAGCAAATCCCCGACTGACGGCAAATGCAGTGTTTCTTTTTCTGACTTGGCGCTGCCTCCTCACCAATTTTTGCTTCCCGGGCGTATTACTGGTATAGGCATTTTCGATGGCTTGACAAATCATTTTGTATCGTCTATAATATTAAAAATTAGTGAAAGGTCGATCGAAAATCCAGAAAAACCAGTCATTCCATGGCGAATTCATCTACGGCAGACCAGGAATTCCTCGAGTATCTCGTGAAATCTTTGGTCGACCATCCGGAAGATGTGAAAGTCGACCGCAAGGTTGACGAGATGGGAGTGTTGCTCTCGCTTCGCGTGAATCCGATGGACATGGGCCAGGTGGTCGGCCGCCAGGGTGCGACCGCGAAATCGATCCGTTCGCTTTTGAGGATCGTGGGCGTCAAGAACAACGCGCGCGTGAACCTCAAGATCGAGGAGCCGGAAGGCAGCACCCGCGGACCGCGGCCGGAGCGCCCGCGCGAGGACCGGGGCGAATACTAAGCAGCTCCCGTCCCGCATAAGAAGATCCCCGATGTCGGTCGGGGACCTTTTTTTATTTCCTTTCCGCGAGCAGGACTTTTGTTTTGAACTCTTTTCCGTCGCGCAGGACGCCGAGCTCTATTTCGTCGTCGACGTTCAGGTTTTCCAGGAAGTCCTGGATGGGATGGTTGCGGTCGAGCCGTTCCGCGCCGATCGTGAGCACAATGTCTTTTTCGCGGAGGCCTGCCTTCGCCGCCGGGCTGTCGGGCACGACGGCGTAATCGTGTTCCGCTTCGCGGGTGACGAGCGCCCCGTAGTTTACCGCGAGGTTCATTTTCGATTTCAGGGTGTCGTCGACCATCACGTAACGCAGGCCGAGGAGCGGCCGGCGTATGCGGCCGTATTTTTTCAGGTCGTGCAGGTCCCGCCGCGCGGCGTTCACCGGTATCGCGAAGCCGATGCTTTGGGCGCCGGTGACGATCGCGGCGTTCACGCCGACCACGAACCCGTCGCGGTCGACCAGCGGTCCGCCGGAGTTGCCGGGATTGATCGCGGCATCGGTCTGGATGAGGCCCCGCATTTCCTGCGGCGGGGCGTCGGGATCGGCCTGCGCGGCGATGGAGCGCGACAGGCCGGAGACGATGCCGATCGAAACGGTGTTCCGGAACACGCCGAGCGCGTTGCCGATCGCGATGACGCTTTCGCCGAGCTCGAGGCGCGCGGCGTCGCCAAGCTTGAGCGTGGGAAGTTTGCCCGCGCCGCGGACCTGCAGGATGGCGACGTCGTTGATGGGGTCGCGGGTCAGGATCTCGGCGGGGAAGCGGCGTTCGTCGTTCAGGATCACGGTGTACTCGGCGTTCGCGTCGCTTACTACGTGCTTGTTCGTGAGGACGAGGCCGCGCTCATCGATGATAAACCCGGAGCCGCCGCCGACCTGCACCATGCCGCGCTCGTCCGCAATGGAATCGGGCGGCGGCGGGAGGTCTTTCGGCGCCTCGCGCTTCAGGTCGTCGAGCTTTTTCGCGATCGCGATCGAAACCACGGCTGGCATCACTTTCCGGATCGTCCCGATCGCCCGTTTATCGTCCATGGTTGTATTGTACCATTCGTCCGGCAAATCGTGGTATACTGATTGCATTATGGCGATCCAATGGAACAAGGTGACGTGGTACTCGAAGCTGGTCGCGCTCGCGCTTTTCGTCGCGCTGCCGTTCATCGGGTTCTGGTACGGCATGCAGTACGGCGAGATCATCGCCCCGCTTAATAATCCCATCCCGGCCCCTTCCGGTCCGCCCGCAGTGGCGGATCCGGCATCGGATCCCTATTATGCCAACGTTGCCGAGTGGCAGACCGACCAGAACATCCAGGGCGGATGGTCCATTGCCTACCCGATCGATTTCCCGACGACCGACGATTATTCGGCGGCGCCGATGGACAACTGGCGCGTCGGGACGCCGGGCGGCCCGGGCCTCCAGCCGTTCTCGCTCGCCATTCCGAAGATGTTTGAACCGCAGACGAACTTCGGCGGAGCGACGCTGACGGTCGGCATGAGCGGGAATGGCCAGGCCGTCGCGCAATGCCTGGTTGCCGAACCGACGGACGGTCCGAACGTGGGGACCTCGACGGTGGTGATCAACGGCGCCACCTTCACGGTCTTTCACTGGTCGGATGTCGGCGCCGGGCAGATGTACGAGACGACGAGCTACCGCACGCTCCATGCCGGCCAGTGCTATGCCGTCGAGTACACGGTCCATTCGAGCCAGATCGGGAACTATCCGCCGTCGTACGATCTGCACCAGTTAGACAGCGGCGAGGTGGATGCCGTGCTCGACCGGATCGTCGGAACGTTCAAATTTTTATAGCATGCGGCCATGAGCGAAACGAAACGGAAAATATTGATCATCGTGGTGCTTCTTTTGGTGGTCCTGTTCGGCGTCGGGCAGTTTTTCGCGTTCTCCGGCCCGGGTGCGGCCAATAATCCGGGGAATCAGACTGCCGAGCCGCCGACGGAGGTCGTCGCGTACACGCCGCCGCTCCTGGCTTCCTCGACGCCGGTGGAAAACGGTTCCTGCTGGACGAACTCCATCGCGGCGCCCTACCGCCCCGACGCCTGGCGCTGCATGGTGGGCAACGCGATCAGCGATCCGTGTTTCATGCTGCCGGGCAGTTCGACCACGCTGGCCTGCGGCCTGGATCCGGCTGTCACTGACGAATCTTCGGCCTTCGTTCTCCGCCTGACGAAGCCGCTGCCGAAACCCGAAACGCCATCCAGCACGCCATCGAATTGGGCGTGGATGGTCGCGCTCGTTGACGGCACGACCTGCACGCCGTTCACCGGCACGCGCCCGTTCACGGCGAGCGGGGATATAGCGTATTATGGCTGCAGCGGCGGCACGGTGCCGACCGGCACGCTCATCTTCGGCGAGCTCGACAATACTTCCAGCAGCGGCATCTGGACCGCCGAGCTTGGCGTCCTGTCCACGGCCACCTCCACCTTCCCGCCGGCCATAGTCGCTTCCGCCACCGTGCCCGTGGCGACCGTCTGGCAATAATAACGGTACCTGGTACCCTTTTCATGCGGATACTGATCATAGAGGACAATCCGCGGCTCGGGCGTACGCTGAAGGCGAGCCTGGAATCCGAATCGTATGCCGTGGACATCGAGTCGGACGGCGAGAAGGGATTGTATCGGGCGCGGACGAACGATTACGATGCGATCGTGCTGGACGACATCCTGCCCGGACGCCGCGGGTACGAAATCTGCCGGGAATTGCGGAGCGCGGGCAGGACGGCGCCGATCCTCTTGATGAGCGTGCAGTCGGAGGTTGACCGCAAGGTGAGCCTGCTGAACGACGGCGCGGATGATTATCTCGCGAAACCGTTCTCCTATGCGGAAATGAGCGCCCGGTTGCGGGCTTTGCTCCGCCGCCCGCATGAATTGGTTCCCGACCGGCTCAGTTTCGGCGATCTGGTGCTCGATGAAAATTCCTCGACGGTGACCCGCGGCGGGAAGGCGTCCTATCTTACCGCGAAAGAATTTTCCCTGCTGCAGTACCTGGTGCGGAACGCCGGGCATCTCGTCACGCGCGCGATGCTCTTCGAGCACGTCTGGGATGGCGAAACGGACCCGGTCTCGAACATGCTTGAGACGCACATCCATAATCTCCGGCGGAAGGTCGAACGGCCCGGTCTGCCGGGGCTGATCCACACTGTCCCCGGCCGGGGATATGTTTTTAGATAGTTTTAATGCCCTTTGTGCTTTAATGGAGGGGCAAAGGTCGAAAAAGGTTCCCTCCTTATCACTTATCATGAAAGAAATTTTGGAAGCGGTGCTTACCGACCCGTCCGTGCGCGGCGCGGAAAGCGGCGCCTGGTCGGCGGCAGAAACCGTTGACGGGCCGTTAAGCTGGCAGTAAATAAGGCCCTATGGGCGATTTTCTCTACCAAAACCTGGTCGAGCCGCGTTCGGCCGATGAGGATGACCGTCGCCGGGAGCGTATTTTGAACGTCATCCTCGTCGGCTCGTTCGCCATGCTCGCCGTGTTCGATGTCGTGGTGTGGTATTACTCGTTGCGCGAGGGGCCCGCCTATCACGAGATCTCTCCGGTGACGTTTTCCGTCGTTCCGGCATTCTTTGTCCTACTGTATGCGCTTTCCCGGCGCGGGCACTTCATCGCGGCGTCGTATCTTCTCGTCGCGGCGTATTTCGTGAGCGTGAGCTATGCCGCGGTCCGATGGGGCGTCAATCTCCCGACGGCGGTGCTGGGGTATGCCCTGCTCATCACGATCGCGAGCATCCTGGTCAGCGCCCGGTTCGGCTTCGCGGTGCTCGCCGCCGTTTCCACGTTCATCCTGCTTTTGTGGCACTTCCAGTTTCACGGCCTCGTGCCGGTCATCCAGGAGCCGGTCCCGAACCAAAGCGACGCGCTCGTGTTCGCCGTGCTCCTGTTTTTGCTCGCGACCGTGGCGTGGCTGTCAAACCGGGAGATGGAACGTTCGCTCATCCGGGCGCGGAGCTCCGAGCGCGCGCTGAAAGAGGAGCGGGATACGCTGGAGGCCAAGGTCGAGGAGCGCACGCGCGAACTGCGCCTTGCCGAGGTCGAAAAGATAGACCACCTCTACCGGTTCGCCGAGTTCGGCAAACTGGCGTCGGGCCTGTTCCACGACATGATGAACCTGCTCCATGTCGCTTCGCTGGAACTCGAGCGCGGCGGTCCGGCGGCGGGTGACGGCGCGGGGATCGGTGAAAATATGGAAAGTATCCGGAACGATATCGAACGGTTCAAGGAGGCATATCGCCGGCAGTTGAGCCGCGACGACATGCGCGAACTGTTCTCGCTCGAGCGCAGTGTCGGCAATGTCGTCCAGATGCTCGATTACCAGGCAAAGCACGAAGGCGTCCGCATGAAATTTGATCCGGCGTCCAGTGACGGGTTTGAATATTTCGGAAGTCCGCTGAGGTTCCACCAGGTGGCGCTCAACCTTATCCTTAACGCGATCGAATCGTTCGAGGGCGTTCCCCGTATGCCCGGCCGGGGACGTTCCGTGGACATAGCGCTCCGGCGGGACGGCGGTTATGTGACGTTCCGCGTGGCGGACAGCGGTTGTGGTATTCCAGTCGGGTTACGGGCGAAGATCTTCGAGCCGTTCTTCACGACCAAGGCGGGCGGCCGGAAAGGGATCGGTATCGGTCTCGCGATGACCAAGCGGATCGTGGAAAAAGATCTCGGCGGTACCATCGCGATCGACAGCGAGAACGGCAAAGGGACGGTATTCACCGTCCGGTTCCCTCAAATTTATGGACATCAATCGGATGGAGCAGGTGATGCGGAGCGGACTCGCGCTCATCAGGGCGGAGCAGCTCTCTGACGGTGGATTTTCGCACGGATCGAAATTCGCGGAAGCGGAAACCGGCGGATCGCCGGGTGCCGCGGTGAGCTACCGGACGACGTTCTCGGCGGCGAACGTGCTGGCATGCCTGCGCGGGGCGCCGGATGCTTCCGATATCCGCGATCGTGCGGCTGGTTTTCTGCTCGGGCAGAAAAGCGGCGTTTGGTCGCTGAACTATTGGCCGCGCGGTTCGGAAGAGGCGGTCGCCATGCCATACCCCGACGACCTCGACGACACGTTCGTCGCGCTCGCGGCGCTCTACGGATACGACGCGTCGCTTATCGGCGGCGCCGCGCTGGCTGGCGTCGCGAAGGTCCTGACGACGACGGAAACCGCGCCGGGCGGGCCGTACCGGACCTGGCTTGCCGGCGCCGGCGCGCCCGAAAAATGGTGCGATGTCGACGTGGCGGTCAACAGCAACGTAGGTTATTTCCTGTCGCTCATCGGCGTCGCCCTGCCCCGGCTCTCGAAACTGGTCGACGAGCGGGTCGCGGCGGGTGTCGTTGGTTCGCCGTATTATCCTGGTATCGTGCCGGTCGTCTACTTCATCTCGCGTTTTTATCGCGGCCTGGCGAAGGGCGCGCTGGCGGAGATGCTGGTCCGCGCGCGGGGCCGTGACGGACTTTGGCGGAATCCGCTAGAGACCGCGATGGCCATTTCCGCGCTCATCAATTTCGACTTCGCGTGGGAGGTTCCCGCCGGCCTCGTGCGGTCCTTTGTCGATTCCCTTGGGCGGGAGGGGTGGCTGTCGCATCCGTTCTGCGTTGACCCGGCGCGCGGCGGCAGGACCTGCTACGCCGGTTCTCCGGCGCTGACGGCTGCATTCTCGATCGAGGCGATCGGGAAGGTCATGGGGATCTCACGGGGAACGCCGCTGCTTGGAGCGCCCGGTCCGGCGTTCCCGGCAAGCGAACGCCTGGACCGGATAAAAAGGATGGCCCGTGAGGGTTTCCGTTCACTGCCCGAACGTTTCAGGGCGGCGGCGTCCGAGCGGATCGCTCTGGCCTCCAACGACGAAGTGGTCGCCATCCCGTATCTCATGCGGGATGCGATGCGGAGTTCCGGTTCCGGCGGCATTTCCGAAGCCATGCTGGATGAATTGGCGCTGGCGAACCTTTACGGCTGGACGGCGTATACGATCTACGACGGCGCCATGGATGGCGATGGCGGCGGCGGTGACGCGGCGCTGGTGCCCGTCGCGAACTTTTTCCTGCGATCGCTCGCGGCGCTTTATGCCGATATCGGGTCACGGGTGCCCGGCGTCGGGAAGATGTTCGCGGAGATCGTGGACGGGATGGACGCCGCGAACTTTTTGGAATCGGAAGCCGGCGGCGGCTGTCCGGTCGGGCATCTTGCCGACCGCAGCCTTGGCCACGCCCTTCCGGCGCTGGCCCTGTTGCTGGCCGCGGGGTACACGCCCGATTCCGCCGAGGTGCTCGCTATGCGGTCGTTTTTCAGGAACTATCTCATCGCGCGGCAGTTGCACGACGATGCCCGGGATTGGCGGGACGACCTGCGGCGCGGCCGGAAGACATCCGTCGTCGGCCGCCTCGGGGATGGCGGCGAGAAGGTGTTTTGGGGCGAGGTCGTTCCGTCCGTGATGGCCGACATCGGTAAATTTCTCGACCGGGCGAAGTGCGACCTCGCGGAGTGCGCCGCGATCGGGGACCCGGCTCCGTTCGATGCATTGCTTGAACGCCTGCGGTCGGCGGCCGGCCGGACGCTCGGAAAACGCGATGAGATCATGGCGTTCATGGCGCAATGGCAAAGCAAATAAAAGTGTATTAGACTACTCAGGTGCCGGCCACGCCGGCCACGTGGCGAAGAAGTAAACGCGGCGGTCTGCAAAACCGCTATGCATGGGTGCGAATCCCATCGTGGCCTCAAGCCAGCCGCCGGACCATGGCGGCTCGCATGCCCGGGTGGCGGAACGGTTTACGCAGAGGACTTAAAATCCTTGACCCGAAAGGGTTTGTGGGTCCGAATCCCACCCCGGGCACCGCTGAAACGCCCCGTGAAATGGTATAAATAAGATATGGCGGAAGGCGAAGATTCCCGGATGGAGCGGGTGATCCGGTACGTGCTCGGGGCACTGGCGGTGGTTTTGATAGTCCTCTTTATATTCCTGTTCCTGCAGTACCGGGCGTTGTGGCGCCAGCAGGCGATCAATACCCGCGAACTGCGGCTGTCCCAGTTCCTCGAGAAGCATGGGCCGCTCGCGCCTGGCGACGCATCCGCTGTCCGCGTCTGGATGACGTTCGATTACATCAATAAGCTTTTCGCTTTGCCGCCGGAGTATCTCCAGGATCAGCTCCAGATCGCCGATACGCATTATCCGCGGATCACGGTGGCGGGGTATGCCGCGAGCCTGCAGGTGCTACCGGCGGTTTTTCTGGACGAGGTCGAGAACGCGGTCAGGAGCTATAGCGCCCCGGGTGGCGCCGCCACGAGCACGAGCGTATGAACGTCCTCGCGTCCCTTCTTTCCTACGTACTGCTCTATAAGTACGCGACCATCGCCGTTGTCGTGTATTCCGCCGCGGTCATCCTGCCCCTGCCGTCGAACGCGATGCTGCTCGCCGTCGGCGCGTTCGCGAGCCAGGGCTATTTTGATTTCTGGCTGGCGCTCGCGACCGCGGTCGGGGCGAACACGCTGGGCGACCTGACCGATTACGGCCTCACGCGGAAGTACGGCGTGCGGGTGGTGCGCGCCCTGCGTCTGCACAAGTTCAGGTTCTACAACCAGCTCCAGGAGGAGCTCCGCACCGATGCCGCGATCACGGTCTTCACGACGCGCTTCGCCGGGTCGCTCTCGCCGGTCGCCAATTTCCTGGCTGGCCTCGTCGGTGTGCCGTTCAAAACATTCTTCGTGAACGACCTGGCCGGCAACGTTATCGAACCGCTTGCCGCGCTCGCGCTCGGCTACGCCGTGGGGGATTATTGGGAGGATTTTTCCGGCACGCTCGAGCTCGTCGCCGGTATCGTCGCGGTCGCCGTCATCATGTTCGTGCTCTACCGCATCTACCGGCGGATGATGCGGCGGTACGACGGCGGACGTTGAATTTCCGGCTGTTTTTTTCTATACTGACAGTGAATTCGCCCCTATAGCTCAGTTGGTAGAGCAGCTCCCTTTGGCGGATAAATTCGCCCCGCCGGTTCGCTCATTGAAAATGAAAATGGATGCCGCATTGTTGGCAGCGTGCCCCTATAGCTCAGTTGGTAGAGCAGCTCCCTTTTAAGGAGATGGTCCCAGGTTCGAATCCTGGTGGGGGCACGCCGCCCGGAATAAGCATCCATTTCCATTTTCAATTCGCTGCCGGCGGTAAGGAGATGGTCCCAGGTTCGAATCCTGGTGGGGGCACCTGTGGTGCCGATGGCGGTTGAAATGTTAGAATGGGATCATGGACAATGTTCCCGCGCCGCCGATGATCTGCTCGCAATGCCACCAGCCGGTACAGCCGGAGTTCTATTATTGCCCCAACTGCGGCAAGAAGCTGACCGAGCCGCCGCTCTCGACGGGAGTCGCCGCGCAGGCATGGCTTTACGCTTTCAGCATCATCCTGCCGATCATCTGCTTTCTGGCCGTGAGCTATTGGCAGGGGATCAGGTACGCCCGGTCGCCCGATCCGAAGGCCCAGCAGATCGGTTGGATCGCGATTGCGTTGCTCGCCCTGTCTACCATTGTCACCTTCTGGCTTGCGGCGGTCTGGATCAACAGCGCGCTGCAGTCCGCGACGAGCGATCTCGGCGGTTTGTAATCCGGCCCTGGTCAGGGTTGCTTTTCCGACGGCAATCGTTTACCATTTCTTTCTATGAGACGTCATCCGGCGTTCTGGCTGATGGTCATCGTGCTCGCGGCGGTTCTCGCCGCGGTTTTCGCCTATCCGAAAGGATGGGGCGCCAAAGCGCGGCCCTGGCAGCTCGGCCTCGACCTCGAGGGCGGCGCGCACCTGGTCTATTCCATTGACCTTTCGAAAGTGGATGCCGCCGACCAGCAGTCGGTGGTGGCCGGCCTGCGCGACGTGATCGACAAGCGCGTGAACCTGTTCGGCGTCGGCGAGCCGCAGGTCTACACGGCGCAATCGGGCAACCAGGCGGAGCTCGACGTCGACCTGCCGGGCGTGAAGGACATCTCGGCGGCCATCAACGAGATCGGCCAGACGCCGCTCCTTGATTTCGTGGAGGTCGACCAGAGCGGTTCGAGCACGCAGTACGTCCCGACGAACCTGGACGGCGAATACCTGACCGGCGCGTCGGTCATCGCGAATCCGAGCGGCGCGGGGGGCTATGCCATCAATTTCACGCTGAACACTCCCGGCGCCCAGATCTTCGACCAGATGACGAAGGCCAACCTGAACAAACCGCTCTGCATTTTCATCGACAATAATTTCATCATCCCCAACGACGCGGGCGAGAGCTGTCCCACGGTCGACGGCGAGATCCCGAACGGCCAGGCGCAGATCAGCGGTCCGGGCATCACGTTCGCCGTCGCGGACCAGATCGCGGAGCAGTTCAACGCCGGAGCCCTGCCGGCCCCCATCACGCTCATCAACCAGCAGACGGTGAGCCCGACGCTCGGCGCCGATTCCCTGCAGAAAGTCCTCATCGCGGGCCTCATCGGCACCCTGCTCGTCATTCTTTTCATGATCTTCTACTACCGCGTGCTTGGCCTGTTCGCCGCCGCCTCGCTCGCGATCTATATCGCCCTCACGCTCGGACTTTTCAAACTGATCCCGATCACGCTGTCGCTTGCCGGCCTCGCGGGCTTCATCCTTACCATCGGCATGGCGGTGGACGCGAACATCCTGATATTCGAGCGCATTAAAGAAGAGCTAAAGCGCGGCCTGCCGAAGGCATCGGCGATCGAGGAAGGGTTCCGCCGCGCGTGGCCGTCCATCCGCGATTCGAACACATCGACCATCATCACGGCCGCCATCCTGTATTTCTTCACGTCGAGCTTCGTGCAGGGCTTCGCCGTGACGCTGCTCCTCGGCGTGCTCGTCAGCTTGTTCAGCGCCATCACGACGACGCGCCTCTTCCTGCGGACGTTCATGAAGGATATGGCCAAACCACAACCACAACATGCTTAACATCACGGGACATCGCAAGGTCTGGTTCACGATCTCCGGCATCCTCGTCGGCCTCGCGCTCGTGGCGATCGGCGTTTACCGCTTCCAGGAAAGCGCCGAGTTCAAAGGCGGCACGCTGTGGGAGTTTTCCGCCGTCGCCGACAACCCGTCCCTCGCGGACGTCCAGGATTTCTTCGTGGACAACCTGAAGCTCGCCGACGCGCAGGTGAGCTACGACAGCCAGCACCAGACCTTCCTCGCGACCTTCGGGACGCTCGACGAAGCGGCCCACCAGCAGGACCTCTCCGCACTCAAGGCGAAATGGCCGTCGTTCACGGAGCTCAGCTTCCAGTCCATCAGCCCGTCGGTCGGCGCTTCCCTCCGGACCGCGTCGCTCATCGCGCTCGCGCTCGTCATCCTCGGCATCTCGCTCTATATCGCGTTCGCGTTCCGCAAGGCGTCGCGCCCGGTGAGCTCGTGGAAGTATGGCTGGATCACCCTCCTCACGCTGTTCCACGACGTTTCGATCCCGGCCGGCCTGCTCGCCATCCTCGGCCGCTTCGCGTCCGTGCAGATCAACAGCGATTTCATCGTGGCCCTGCTGGTCGTGATGGGCTTCTCGGTGCACGACACGATTGTCGTCTTCGACCGCATCCGCGAGAACCTGCTGCTCCAGCGCGGCAAGGAGCCGTTCGAGAAGATCGTGAACGACAGCGTGAACCAGACCATGGCGCGTTCGATCAACACTTCGCTCACGCTCATCCTCGTGCTCCTCGCGCTCTTCTTCATCGGCCCGGTGGACCTCAAGTACTTCGTCCTCACGCTCCTCGTCGGCGTCACGACCGGCATCTACTCGTCCATCTTCATCGCAAGCCCCTTGCTCCTCGTCGTAAGCGGCGAGGGAAAGCGGCAATAACGTTTGACACTGCGGCGTTTCTCAGCTAGAATGCCTTGAGTTAGCTATGCCGACCATCCGACAACTCATTAAGAAGGGGCGGAAGACCAACAAGGCGAAGACCAAGTCGCCGGCGTTGTCGTTCTACTTCAACGCGCTCAAGAACCGGCCGGTTGATTCGGCGTCGCCTTTCAAGCGCGGCGTCTGCGTGAAGGTGTTCACCACGACCCCGAAAAAGCCGAACTCGGCGCTCCGCAAGGTGGCGCGCGTGCGCCTCACGAACGGCAGCGAGGTGACGGCCTACATCCCGGGCGAAGGGCACCAGCTCCAGGAGCACTCGATCGTCATGGTCCGCGGCGGCCGCGTGAAGGACCTTCCGGGCGTGCGCTACCACGTCGTCCGCGGCGTGCTCGACGCGACGGGCGTGGAGGGTCGCAAGCAGCAGCGGTCGAAGTACGGGGCGAAGAAGGGTAAGAAATAGGAGCTGGGAATCAAGAGCTAGGAGCTAGGAGCTAGGAGATAAGAGCTATGAGAAAAAAGAGAATTTACAAAAAATATCACACTCCGGACACCGTTTACGGCCGGGTTGAGCTTGGCCGGTTCATCAATTACGTGATGAAGGACGGCAAGAAATCCACGGCGGAGCGCTTGGTCTACGACGCCCTGGACAAAGTGAAGGCGGCGACCAAGGAGGATCCGATGGCGGTCTTTGAGAAAGCGCTGGAGAACGTCGGACCCCTGCTCGAGGTGAAGTCGAAGCGCGTCGGCGGCGCGAACTACCAAGTGCCGATGGAGGTCCGCCCGGAGCGGAAGTTCACGCTTTCCATCCGCTGGATCATCGCCGCCGCCCGCGCGAAGAAAGGGAAGGGGATGGCCGCCAAGCTCGCCGAAGAGCTCATCGCCGCCTCGAAGAACGAAGGCGCCGCGATCAAGAAGAAGCAGGACACGCACCGCATGGCGGAAGCCAACCGCGCCTTCGCGCATTTCGCGAGGTAGCATGAAAATTGAAAACTGATACGTATTGAAAATTTCCCATGCCCAGGGCCTATCCTATCGAAAAGATCCGCAATATCGGCATCATCGCGCACATCGATGCCGGCAAGACGACCGTCTCCGAGCGGGTGCTTTTTTATACCGGCGTCTCGCACAAGATCGGCGAGGTGCACACGGGCGACACTGTGATGGACTGGATGGAGCAGGAGCGCGAGCGCGGCATCACGATCACGTCCGCCGCGACGACCGCGTTCTGGATCCCGACCGAACGCAACCACGACAAAGCGTTCGAGCACCAGATCAACCTCATTGACACCCCGGGACATATCGACTTCACCGTCGAGGTGAAGCGGTCCCTGCGCGTGCTTGACGGCGCGGTCGTCGTGTTCGACGGCGTGGCTGGCGTGGAACCGCAATCGGAAACGAACTGGCGCTACGCGGACGAATACAAAGTGCCGCGCGTCTGCTTCATCAACAAGCTCGACCGCTCCGGCGCGAGCTTTAAAAAGAGCTTCCAGTCGATCCTTGACCGGCTGACGCCGCACGCGCTTCCGATCCAGCTTCCGATCGGCCTCGAGAACGATTTCAAAGGCATCGTGGCGCTGCTGGAACAGAAAGCGTACGCGTTCGAAGGCGAGCATGGCGAGAAGATCGTCGAGGTCCCGGTCCCGGACCATATGAAAGAGGAGGTCCTGAAGGCGCGCTATGACCTCGTGGAGAAGATCGCCGAGAACGACGACGCCGTGATGTCGGCGTATCTCGACGGCAAGGAGATCGATCTTGAGACGCTCCGCGCGACGCTCCGCAAGGCGGTCATCGCGAACACGATCGTCCCGGTGCTCTGCGGCTCGGCGCTCAAGAACAAAGGCGTACAGTTCATGCTGGATGCCGTCGTCGACTACCTCCCGTCGCCGCTCGACCTGCCGCCCGTGAAAGGCCACGACGAGAAGACCGGCGCCGACGTGGAGCGCCATGCGGGCGACAGCGAACCGTTCGCCGGCCTCGCGTTCAAGATCGCGACCGACCCCTTCGTCGGCAACCTGGCGTTCTTCCGCAACTATTCCGGCATCGTGAAGCGCGGTTCGTATATCTATAACTCCACCAAAGGCGTGCAGGAGCGCATCGGCCGCATCGTCCGCATGCACGCGAACCAGCGCGAGGAAGTGGAGGAGATCTATGCCGGCGAGATCGCGGCGATCGTCGGGCTCAAGAGCACGACGACCGGCGACACGCTGTGCGACCCGGCCGCGCCCATCATCCTCGAGAAGATCACGTTCCCTGAGCCCGTCATCGGCCTCCGCATCGAACCGAAAACGAAAGCCGATCAGGAGAAGATGGGCACCGCGCTCCATCGCCTGGCCGAGGAGGACCCGACCTTCCGCGTGGCGGGGGACAACGAGACCGGCGAGACGATCATCAGCGGCATGGGCGAGCTCCACCTCGAGATCATCGTGGACCGCATGAAGCGCGAATTTAATGTCGATGCGAATGTCGGCCGCCCGCAGGTGGCGTACAAAGAGACGATCATGGCGGAGGCGGAAGCCGAGGGCAAATACATCAAGCAGTCCGGCGGCCGCGGCCAGTACGGCCACGTCTGGCTGCGCGTCAAGCCGCTCGAGCGCGGCGCGGGGTTCACGTTCCTCGACGAGATCAAAGGCGGCGCGGTCCCGAAGGAGTTCATCGGTCCGACCGAAAAGGGCGTGAAGGAAGCGCTCGACAAAGGCATCCTCGCCGGCTACCCGGTCGTGGACGTCGAGGTGACGCTCTACGACGGCTCGTTCCACGAAGTCGACTCGTCCGAGGCGGCGTTCAAGATCGCCGGCTCCATGGCGTTCCAGGAGGCCGCCCGGCGCGCGAAGCCAGTCATCCTCGAGCCGATCATGAAGGTGCAGATCATCGTCCCCGACAACTTCATGGGCGAAGTGACGGGCAACGTGAACGCCAAGCGCGGCCGCATCGAGTCCATGGACGACCGCCCCGGCCTCAAGGTAGTGAACGCCAAGATCCCGCTCTCAGAGCTTTTCGGCTACGCGACCGAGCTCCGCTCCATGTCGCAGGGCCGCGGCAGCTTCACGATGGAGTTCGACCACTACGAGGCGGCGCCGAACAACGTGGCGCAGCTCATCATCGAAGGGAAGAAGCGGTAAGGAATAGCGACACGCGCTTCGTATTCCGCGTCGGTCTCCGGCGTCTGGTTGATGAAACCCTGCAAATCGGAAATCTTGCAGGCGACATCGGCTTGGAAGCCGCCGATGGTGAGGGTGATATCGACATCATCCTGCCACGGGAATTCGCGTTCGATACGGAGGTGCAGCTCCCGTTTGACGATGGTGAGCAGCGCATCATCGAGGAATTGAGCCGTGAGATTCGGCTCCTCCTCGCGGATATCGCGGATCGACATCGCCATGTCGGGGATGCAGAGCTTCGGGATCGCCGCATTGAAAGCAAAGCGTTTGGTGTTGGCGGTGTTGCCGTCCGGATTGAGGACGAGCACCGGAAGCGGGTCGCCGTATCGGTCTTTACTGAACTCGAGGTCCAGATCAGGCAGGTTCGGCTCGTCTTCAGACTTACCTATGGATGAAAATAGTTGTTAATGTAGTTAACAATATGCAAATCGCAATCCATAATATGAAGCGGTTCGACGAGGCGATTATTAGGACGGTTGAAATTAACAAACTTGCCAGCACTATGAAGTTATACTTTATTGATTTAAAAAATGCAGCGACAGCATTGATGAAGGCGAAGACTAAAATCCAACTCTTAGTCTTCCAGAAAAAATATGGGACCTTCCAAAAAATGAATATCAGCGGATAAAGAGCAATGTAGAAAAACCAAAATATTATTCTCGCATTTTTTGTAAAAATCCAAAATAACGCAATCACGCCAATCAAAATTGGGAATTTGAACTGGACGAGCCAAATCAGCGTCGGTGGAAGTTTGCTTATAAAGTAGCCGTCTAAATTGAATATGAAAACTTCGATTATGGCGTAAATCCAAAACAATACGGCCAATGGCTCCCTTAAAGTCTCATACCATGGATCCCTTTCTGGGGGGCTTTTTTGTTCCCTCCCGTTTTGAGAGGCAGATTCATCGGGCATGGTTATATGCTTGAAAATCTATCATAAATCCATGGGAACTTAAAGCCCGTTTAGTTCTTCAAATTTACGCCTTATTTCTTCGTTCTCATCGCGAAATTTAAAATTCTACTACGGCGGTAGGCGAGAGGTGGTATGGGCGATTTAAAACGAAAGAACTATTGGAGCGCCCGCGTTTCTTTTTTACTCCGGCCCAGCCCCAGATGTTCAGGGCACAGCGTCCCAATTCCCAAAGATTCAAGCAGCGCTCTCTCACGATCATCCAGCACTTCGAGATACTGAAACCAGAAGCGTCCACGAAGATCCTTGCCATGCCCCTTGAGATAACTCTGAACAAATGAAGATTGCCCGAGCAGATGGTTATTCAGTCGTTGCCCGAGGCCCTTTTTCCCGCGGACCGTTCTCCCGACATGGACGGGTTTTTTCTTCGGATCATATATCACGTACACCCCTTGCTTGTTGGGAACTTCGGGCGGCACAATGTAACCCTTTTGCGGAAATCGGATCAGTTTTCCCCGACGGAGCTCCCCCAGAAGTTTTTTGATTTTTGCTGGTTCGATCATACGGATAGTATATCAGCTCCACCCTCCCGTACTAACCATGCAGCGAAAGGAAGCCTAATGCTTCTGCGAGAGCAAATCCCTAACTCGAGCAGAAGCATTAGGCTTCCTTTCGCTGCGGAGCGGGTAAGGGGAATCGGACCCCTATCTCAACCTTGGGAAGGTCGCGTTCTACCACTGAACCATACCCGCGTATGAACAAGAATAGTGTAGAAGGAATTTGGAAAGAATGGAAGTAGGACGCGAGCTGGGCGGATGCGACGGGCCCTTCGAGGGGCGTCCCGGAGGCGCGCAGGTGGACGGGGCATCAGCAACCAAACGCCACTTTTATATCAGACAAATGGCGCCGAGGGGGAAGCGCGCGCCGGGCACGGCGCGATGCTGTACCCGAGAAGGACCCGCCGCATCCGCCCGGGCGAGCGCCATTTGACACCCTTCCTGCCCTGGTTTATACTCTTTACTAATCCTAACGAGAGGTGGTCTTCGGGTCGATTGGTTACGGGCCGCCGGTGGGATGTTTTCCACTTTATAATATAAACAAAAATAAATAATCAAAAACCATGGCAGAAAAAGAAAAGTTCGACCGCTCCAAGCCGCACCTGAACGTCGGCACGATCGGCCACGTCGACCACGGAAAGACGACCTTGACCGCCGCGATCACGCACGTATTGCACATGAAGGGTTTGGCGAAAAAAGAGGAGGCCGTCGACCAGATCGACAACGCCCCCGAAGAGAAGGCGCGCGGCATCACGATCGCGCTGCACCACTCGGAGTACGAGTCCGAGAAGCGCCACTATGCGCACGTTGACGCCCCGGGCCACGCTGACTACATCAAGAACATGATCACGGGCGCCGCCCAGATGGACGGCGCGGTCCTCGTGGTTGCCGCGACGGACGGCCCGATGCCGCAGACGCGCGAGCACATCCTGCTCGCCCGCCAGGTCGGCGTGCCCTCCATCGTCGTGTTCCTCAACAAATGCGATATGGTTGACGATCCGGAACTGATCGACCTCGTCGAGTCCGAGGTCCGCGAGCTCCTCAAGAAATGGGAGTTCCCGGGCGACACGACCCCGGTCATCCGCGGTTCGGCCCTCAAGGCGCTCAATACGAAGTCCCCGGACGAGCCGGACGCGAAGCCGATCCTCGACCTCGTGAAGGCGATGGACGACTTCTTCCCGGAGCCGGTCCGCGCGCTCGACAAGCCGTTCCTGATGCCGATCGAGGACATCTTCTCGATCGAAGGCCGCGGCACGGTGGTCACCGGCCGCGTGGAGCGCGGCGTGGTCAAGGTGAACGAAGAAGTGGAGGTGGTCGGCCTGCGCCCGACGCAGAAGACGGTCATCACGGGCATTGAAATGTTCAACAAGCTGCTCGACGAGGGCCGGGCCGGCGATAACGTCGGCGCCTTGCTCCGCGGCCTCAAAAAAGAGGACGTGGAGCGCGGCCAGGTCATCGCGAAGCCGGGCACGGTCACTCCGCACTCCGAGTTCGACGCCGAGATCTACGTGCTGTCGAAAGAGGAAGGCGGCCGCCACTCGCCGTTCTTCAAGGGCTACAAGCCGCAGTTCTACATCCGCACCACGGACGTGACGGGCGAGATCACGCTGCCTGAGGGCATGGAAATGGTCATGCCGGGCGACACCGTCAAGATCGGCGTCAAGCTGATCACCCCGGTGGCGCTCGAGGAGAAGATGCGCTTCGCCATCCGCGAGGGCGGCCACACGGTGGGCGCCGGCGTGGTTACGAAGATCACGAAATAATGGCCAAGACCGAAGTTGCACAAAAGATCCGGCTCCGCATCAAGTCGTACGACCACAAGCTGATCGATAATTCGGCGCGCCAGATCATCGAGGCGGCCGAGCGGAATGACGCGAAGGTAAACGGGCCGATCCCGCTCCCGACCGAGATCAAGCACTATACCGTGAACCGCTCGACGTTCGTCCACAAGGATTCGCGCGAGCAGTTCGAGCTCCGGGTGCACAAGCGCTTGGTCGAGATCCTGAACCCGAGCCAGAAGATCATCGAATCTCTTTCGAACCTGAATCTTCCCGCC